>ERZ1106941.159-NODE-159-length-104848-cov-29.170355_pt1 | contig 104848 bp, 54 predicted proteins | sample MGYA00403670_ERZ1106941 | MGnify/ENA primary metagenome ERZ1106941 (study PRJEB35170, sample SAMEA104062400) | human gut metagenome | biome: human gut; feature: human-associated habitat; material: faeces | place: Denmark | collected 2012-06-04 ...
CTACACTGCGGAAAAACACCGCTCACAAAGCGGACGCCAACTTGCTAAAACACAGCATGCTCGACGTGTTCGGCATCACACGTTCCCTTTCCAGACCCGGCAACCCATACGACAACGCGGTGGTCGAATCCACCAACCGGCTCGTCAAGAAGGAACTCATCCACAGGAACGTCTACACGAACGTGGAGCAACTACGCTCGGACGTCAACCGGTACGTGTGGTGGTACAACCACCAACGGCTCCACTCGACCCTCGGGTACCTGAGCCCCGTGGAGTTCACACAACAAGGAAAAACCCTCTAGAAACAGTCCAACACACCGTTGCCAATCCAGCCAGGCTCACGGCCCGCGACGACGAGATCTTCCGATCGCGCGACCGCGCGCTGAAGGCTTCGGGCCGCAGCACGAAGCGGCTGCCGGCGATCGCGGGGACGGTCGAGTTCCGCGTGCGCCGTTACCGGGGGCCGGACGGCGGCCCCCCGCTACCTGCTGTTCGAGGACACGGGCATCTGCATGCCCAAGGAGAAGGCCAGCCGCGGGCTGAAGGCGTTCGTCGCGTCGATGGCGTGCGAGCAGGCCTACCGTCCGGTGGCCGCGCACGTGGCCGTGTTCTCCCGTGAGCCGGTCAGCCCGGCAGCGGTCAAGGATGCGGTCGAGTCATGCGCCGCGCCGCGCACCGCACGGCTCGCCAGACGCGTCGGCCCCGACATGGCATACTTGAACAAGACGCTCGCCCGCATCGCGGGCGTCGAACCGGAAGAAGGCGAAACCCCGCAAGCCGACGAGGACTAGGATTTCGCGCTCACCACCGGTGAGGCACCACTCCGGGCTTCGCGCTCATTTTCAAATGAGGCACCTCGCCCCTGCCATCTCAATGCCAAACGCCCCCAGCCGTTGGCATGCGACGGTATGCTGGAACGGTGAACAGCATGGCGGGCAGCGGCGTGTTCGAGCCGCGTAATATTCTGGTGACTGGCGGATGCGGCTTCATTGGCGCGAACTTCGTGCGATACGTGGCGCGGAACCATCCGCATGTGCACATCACCGTGCTCGACAAGCTGACGTACGCCGGCAATCCGGAGAACATCGCCGGTCTGCCATCGTCGCAGGTCGATCTTGTCGTGGGGGACATCGGCGACGTCGCGCTGTTGGAGCGTATCGTGCCCAGTCATGACGCCATAGTCCACTTCGCCGCGGAATCGCATAACGACAATTCCATCGCCGATCCGGAACCGTTCATCCGCACGAATGTGGAAGGCACAATGCGGTTGTTGGAGGCCGCCCGGAAACACGATGTGCGCTTCCACCACATCAGCACCGACGAGGTATACGGCGATCTGGCGCTGGATGATTCGGCGCGTTTCACGGAAGACACGCCGTACCGTCCTTCAAGCCCGTACAGCGCCTCGAAGGCGGCGTCCGACCATCTGGTGCGCGCATGGGTGCGTACATACGGTCTGCGCGCCACCATCTCCAACTGCTCCAACAACTATGGCCCGTACCAGCATGTGGAGAAGTTCATTCCACGGCAGATCACCTCCATCATGGAGGGCGCGCGGCCGAAACTGTACGGCACCGGCCAGAACGTGCGCGACTCTGGATACATACGGAAGACCACTCTCGCGCGGTGTGGGCGATTCTCACCCGTGGGCGCATCGGCGAAACGTATCTGATCGGAGCGGACGGCGAGATGAGCAACATCGCCGTGCTGCGCATGATCCTGCATCTGATGGGTCAGCCGGAGGATGCGTTCGACTGGGTGCGGGACAGGCCCGGGCACGACAGGCGATACGCGATCGACGCATCCAAACTGCGCGCCGAACTGGGCTGGTCGCCGATGCACACCGACTTCGCCGGCGGATTATGTAACGTCATCGACTGGTATACGGAACACCGCGGCTGGTGGGCGCCGGCCAAGGAAGCCACCGAGGCCCGCTACCGCGCGCAAGGGCAGTGAAACGACGTCTGCTACGGGCGGCCCTTCCGCGGCGGGGCGACCTTCCGTAGCAGACGCTGCACGGGCTTAAGCACCACGGTATCGGCAATCACCGCGAATAGCAGCGCCGCCAGCAACGTAGCGCCAAACATCAGCACGCTGATACCCGCATACGACCATCCATCTGTAGGCACAGGCATCCTCGGGCCAATCAGCACCTTGGACAGCGGTGAGTGCACCAAGTAAATCGTGTAGGAATATCCGGCCAGCCAGATAATCGCCTTACACACCCGCGCCGACGTGATGTGCACGTCGTACCGGAAGAACAGGAACGTCGCCATTACCACCATCGCGAACGCAACCGTGACCGTGCGGCCAACCTGCATCTGCTGGCCGGCGAACAGATATGGCGTGGCAACGGTCCAAGCCAAGGCGAATGGTGCCAACGCATACACGCCGTGCCGTACACGCGCGGACGGCGGATAGTATTCCAACACGAATCCCAACAGGTAGTAGATCAGCAGTCCACGCCAAGGGAATGACTGCAGGAACGTCAACGGATATCCGGCAAGATCGCATATATGCTCGGCAGCGGCCACGGCGGCGGCCAGCCCGACCAGCAACCAGGCTCCCGATCGGCCTATCGCGCGCATCATCGCGGCCAGGAAGGGCGTGGCCAGCACAAACCCGGCAAGCATGAACACGAACCAATAGACGGAATCGTCATACCCGGAGAACAGATCAAACAACGTTCCAGACACAGCGCCGCCAACCGAACGGTGATCGATCACCAGGTAGGCGACGAATCCCATGCCGCCCGCATACAACAAATACGGCACAATCAGCGAGACAAAACGCTTGTAGTAATAGCGCACGTACGGCGCGAGGCTGTTGGGATCGGCTTGGCCGGCACCGCCGCCTGCCCGGGCATCAGAGCCAGAGACCGGCAGACGGCCCGCTGAATGGGTGCTCACCGGCCGGTCGGCATCGAATGTCAGGTTGAACCGACCCGATACCATAATGAACAGCGGATTGCAGACCATGAACAGCGCGAACAGTACGGATCGCGTCACTTCCGCGCTGCCGGCGAGGGTCATCTTGACGGGCATGTAGTTGTTGATCACGTGGACGCCGATGACCAGGCACATCGCCACCACGCGCAGCAGATCGTAGTTCACGTCGCGCGGCCTGCCGGCGACGCCGGCACCGGCGACGCCGGAAACGGAATCGGGCATGGTCATCACATGGATCCCGCCAGGGACTTCAGATCGACCGGGCAGCTGATCTGGCTCTTCAACTTGTCCAAGGCGTCCAGGCCGGCCGAGGGATCGGAGGACGCGTCCTTATGCGCGTCGTTCGCACCATCGGCACCGTTCGCACCATCGGCGCCGTTCGTATCCGCCGTGCACTCATCGGTCACATTACCGTTGGAGCCCGTCTCGACGCCATCCGCATTCACCACCGGCGTGGTTACCACGTTCAGTGGATGTGTGGCATCGCTGCTGACCCGAACGGTATAAGCAATCGTCAATTCTTTTCCGGGCTCGATCCACTGCTGGTTGAACATAATGTACTGACGGTCATACAGGCTCGCGGTGTTGGTACCCCATGAATCTATATCAGCCTGCACAGCGGTGATCTCGCCACCGTACGGAGCGGTAAGCACCACGCGGTACAACATGCCGCCGAGCACTGGATTCTCCGAGCCGCCATTAACGAAATCAGGCAACGATTCGGCCTTAGCCTTAGTCAGCGTGTTCTTCATGGTGAAGGTGACCGTGTATTCGTCACCGAGCTGATCTTCCGTAAACTGACCCAGATGCGTGTTACGCACGGCTGTCGTGATGCGCTTATCCAGCACGCCAGAATACAGGGCGTTCTGGCTGGCTGAGGCGTCGCCGCAGGTTTTTGTGACCGTGGTGGAGGTCTTCAGATACCAATCCTGCTTGCCTTGCTGCAGCTCCGAAAGATAGATGCCGGCTTCGGGCACCTGACTGTCAGCAGACAACTCGCCACTGGCCTTATCGTCGATAAGTCCGGTGGCAATCAGCGCCTCCTGCTCATCCGGATCAGCCATCCATAGCTTGAAATGACCGCTAGCGCTGGTATCTCTAATTGCCTTCAACAGCGGGGATGCGGTAGAGGCATTCGCGTTGCCAAGCACATGGTTCATAATTGCTTGAGCCGCTTCGGAAACGAAGTTGTTCTGCTGCTCGAAGTCCGGGTAATCCGTGTACAGGTCTGAAGCGAAGAACGGCACCGTGGTGGTGCTATCCAGCACTCGGCCGTCCGAAAGCTTGACCTCGCCTGTGGCTCCCAGCAATGCCTGGAGAAATACGGGATCGAGTGACAATACACCCGCTACGTTCTCGTCTTCGTTGCCTTTCTGATACAGCCACATGTATTTGTTCATCTGTGCCACACGCTGGAATTCGGGGTCGATGGTCGTGGTGGCCGGGTACTGGTCAAAAGTGCCACCAAATACCTGGCGCTCCTTCAGCACCGTATCATCCATTGGCTCCTCAGGAATGTCCCAACCAGAAGTGGTGGCGAAATCACCGATGGTAATCGTGCCCTTATCTGCCGTGATTGCGGCGATGGTGCCTACCATGCCGCCCGCCGAACGTAGCTCGGCCGGGTTCTGCACCATCACCAAATACGTGCGCTTGCCGTCCTCGCCAAGCAGTTGCGGTAGCAAGTTAATGAGGCCATCGTATTCGCCGAGCATCGAATCCACGGTCTTGAGCGCAGCCTTTTCGGTTTCGAGCACGGTGGCCACCTTGGCGACGCTCGGAGTCGGCACCTTGTTGAGCTTGGTGAGCTGCTGCGAGATATCCTTATGCGCCTGCTTGACGATATCCGGCATATCCATCAGGGCGCTGACGTCCACCGAGCCATTCTTCAGGGAGAAGCCCTGCAATCGTTTGGACAGGTTCAGCAGATCAGTGAACGGACCGTTGACCAGCGTATCCACGGAAGCCAGCATTTCGCGGGCGGCGGTGATGTCGCTTCCGAATCGCGAATGGTCGCGGAAGAAGTCCCACTGTGGGCCGTTCAGCTCCGCATTGAGATCATTGGTGGCATTGACCAGCTCTTGGGAGATGTCCGACAGACTCTTATCGCTGCCACAGCCAAGTGCCGAATTGGCCAGACTTTCGGCGGATGTCAGCACGCGCTGCGCATCCGTGGCCATTCTCGAGACGGATGCCGCGTAGAGCGTGCCCACACAGGTGACGCTGGCCAGCAACGTCAGCAGCAGTACAACCACCACTCGCGCCCATATCGGCGTACGGCTGATCAGCGAACGGCCGTTACCACCCACGTGCTGGGGAGTCTTCAGGTTTACGGGACCCGTCTGCTGATTCACAGCGCTATTCGTAGATGCGGAGCGATTGAATTTTCCGTTACCGGCATGACGTCTTCTCCTACGCCCCACAGCCTTATGGCTCGAATGCCCTGAAGTGAATCGCATACTTACCCTGCCCGAAAATCTGCTCAGCTCATACTCTTATCCAGCGGCGCGAGGCCACGCTTCCGGATGCCGGACTCCGGGCAAATCCGGAATCGCAGACATGCCGGAGCACACGTGACGCCACGCATATCTCATGCCAGTGTACCGATGCCACCGAAATAGACCGAGGATTTATCCCATACTGGGTGCAAATCCCCGCATGACCACCACATCGCTGTCAGAATGTTCTCAGACTTCATTGAGGGGTATAACAGTATTGCGCAAGAAAACGGTCACTAAACGCAACAATAGTTAGAGCCGTATTGATTTGTTCGGCTTAGGAGAACGGGAGAGGTAATTACATGTTCGTCCTCAGCAACGCCTGGCGGGCCCTGACACGTTCTAAAGGACGTACGGCCCTGACCGCGTTCATCACCTTGGCGGTCACCTTCGGCACAGTCGCCGGACTGGCCATCATTCAAGAAGATACCAACGCACACACCACCGCGTACGATCAGCAGAAGGCCACGTTGGCCATTCGCCCGACTGCGGCTACGTGGAAGAAGGTCTCCGCTACGGACTCGGCTTCCACCAAGCATTACATGACGTGGACCTCATACACCGAATACGCCACGCTCGTCCAGTCGGCCACCAACTCGTTGAACTTCACGGTTACCGAAACCGTGCCGGCCCGCGTGAGCGGTGATTTGAAGGCCCTGGACGGCGGATCGCTGGGCTCGGCCTCCGATGACGAGACCGGCGGCCAGCTCATTTGGCGAGCCTTCTGGACCAAGGATTCCGCCAAGGCCAGCGACCTCGGCACCTTCGAAATCGTGGACGGCAAGGACCTGAGCTACAACAACCAGTCCTCCAACCCGAACACCACCGGCGCACTGGTCTCTGAAGCGTTTGCCTCCGCCAACAACCTGAAGGTGGGCGATACGCTCGAGGTGGCGGCCGCCTCGGACGCCAAGACCACGGCCAAACTCAAGGTGCGCGGCATCTACAAGTACACATCCGAATCCGCCGTCGCCAATCCGGTGACGGCCGCCCGCAACCGCGAGAACGCGATCTTCACCAACTATCAGACCTTCGCCAAGGCCGGACTCGACCCACAGTCCACCGACAAGACCGTCTCCGGCTGGGCAGTCCCGGATCTGGACGTGGTGTTCGACGCCGGTGATTCCGCTACATACAAGTCCTTGGTATCCACCCTCAAGAAGTCCAAGCTGCCCGCCAAGGGTTACGAGTTCTCTTCCCCCTCGCTGGAATCCTACAACGCTTCTCTGGAGCCGCTGGATACGCTATCCTCGCGCGCGAAGACCGGCACCATTGTGTTGGTTGCCGTGGGCGGCGTGCTGTTGCTCATCCTCGTGCTGTCGGGCGTGTGGGCGTCCAAGCGTGACGACGAGATCGGCATGGCACTGGTGTCCGGCGTCACTCGCGGGCGTTTGGGATGGCAGTTCATGTTGGAAGTGTTCATCGTCACCCTGCCCTTCTACGTGATTGGTCTGGTCGGAGGCGCGTTCGCCGCCAATCCGATCGGATCTGCCCTGGCATCCGGCCATGCCACCCCGGTGACATCGGGCCTGATTTGGACCATGGTCTGGTATGGACTGGGTTCAATCCTGATCCTGGCGATTCTTGCCGCCCTGCGCCTTGCGTTCTTCAGCGCGAACAAGCTGTTTGCCGCCGATGGCGACTGGGGCACCGTGAGCGAGACCAACAAGACGACCACCACAACCGACGATGCGGAGGCACAGGCATGAGCGACAGGAACAACGATCAGGAACTCGAGAAGACCACTGACGCAACGGCTGACGAAGTGACTTCTGAGACTGAGACGAACGACGCCATTGAATCCGTTCCAGCTGACTCCATGCAGTTCAGCGTGACCTTCGATGACGTTGATGACGAAGGCACTGTTGACGATGGTATTTACAGCGCACTGGCATCTGCCGAAACCGGAGAAACCGACGAGACCAGCGAGGCCGAAGCAGACGCCATCGCTTCGGCCAACGCATCCGCCGAAGTGACCGAGCGCAATGCCGCCCGCGTCAACGAAACACTCCGACTGGCCAAAACCGATCACAAAGACGCATTGGCCGAGCATGCGGAGCCTCAGGGCAAAGCGGCCGAACCCACCATGACGCTGGCCTCGCGTATCGATCGCGTGTTGGTGGGCGGCGGTTCCGACGACATTCTGCTCAAGACCTACCCGACCTTTGCCCTGAACAAGGTGACGGTCGCCGGCCCCAAGGGCAAGGTCAACATCCTCGATGGCGCGAATTTCTTCTGCTACTCCGGACACGCATACGCGCTGCTGATCAGCGACGACCCCGATTCGGGCATCACCGCCGACGCCAAACGTCGCGCGCTGATGGGCGTGATGAGCGGTTTGGCCACGCCGGTGTCTGGCACGGTGATGAACAAGAGCGCCAACATTGTTGAGCTCGAGCCCGTGGAACTGCGCGGCCACCGTCTGGGCATCGTACCGCAGCTGCACGCCGTGCAGCCGAAGCTCGACGCCGAACAAAACGTGCTGTACGCCATGGATGCGTCCAACCGCAACTTCCTGAAGCCCAAGCCGGTGATTGCCCGCGAACTGCTGGCCAAGGTCGGCTTCTCCGAGGCCACCAGCGGCGTGGCCGTCGGCACATTGCCTTTGGTGCAGCAGCGTTTGGTGGCCATCGCCCGTGCAATCAGCACCGAGGCCGAAGTGCTGATCCTCGACGAGCCGACACGAGGGCTGAACGCGGATGACGAGGTGACCGTGTTCGCCGCGCTGGCCAAGCTGGCGCACACCGGTGACCCGAAGCACTGCGTTATCGTGCTCACTGCGTCGCGCGAAATCGCCGAAGCAGCCGACACACTCTTCGAAATCTGATGTTCAGACCATAGAGCCCCCTGTGATTCGTATTGCCGAATCACAGGGGTTTTTCAATGCTGCGGCTCATTGCCGCGCTAATCTGAGGATAAATCTGACCGTACGAGGCGAAACCTGATAATTATGACCGGATATATTCCCACACTGGAGCAGATCGACGAATTGCACCGCAAAATCGCGCCGTCCAAGGCGGCGTACGAGCTGGTGCACACGCATTGCGTGATTGTAGCGACCATCGGCTGCCAGATCGTGCGCCGGCAGAACGCGCTGTTCACGCGCCGCTGCACATTACCGAAGGACGCGGAGGTACCGCCCACCGCAGGCGTCACCGGCGGCCATGTGCCGCCGCGTCTGCTCGACGAGCATTTGGTACTCATCGGCGGACTGCTGCATGACATCGGCACCTACCGCGTGTTCAAGCATGACGGCTCTGACGGCGAACCGCTCAAATTCAGCAAGAAACGCTACATTCTGCACGGTCTTAAGGGCTACGAGTATCTGCTCGACGAGGGCGTGGACGAGTCCATCGCCCAGTTCTGCCGCAACCATACCGGCGTGGGACTTACGCGCGAGGATGTGGTGCGCCAGGAGCTGCCGTTGCCACCAGCCGACTATGTGCCGATGAATCTCGAGCAGGAAGTGGTGATGTACGCCGACAAGTTCCATAGCAAGTCAGTGCCGCCGAAGTTCCTGCAGGTCGAGGCGTATACGGCCCGAGCCGAGCGATTTGGCGGAGAGAACAAACAGCGATGGCTGGATCTGGTGGCCAAGTATGGCGTGCCGGATATTCCGGCGTTGGCGGAGAAGTATGGGATGCGGATGATTTGAGGCTCTAGGGGTCTCTCCCCCAAGTCAGCCTGTCGGCTGACAGCCCCCTCGTCAGAGGGGGCTTATGAAGCTATTTCAGATGGAACGGAGACGGTAGGTGCCGTTGCGGTTGGAGACGATGATCATCTGGTCGTTCTCCAGCACGTTCCAGCCTTCCTGCTCGTAGCCGGAAGAGGAGACCACCACACCGGCGGAGTCGCCGTTGTCGTCGCGCAGCTCACGGTAGCGCATCACACGGTAGTCGGCGGCCTGCTCGCCACGGCCGTACTCATCGTAGATTTCCACGATGCGCGGGCTGGTCTTCTCACGACCGGCGGCGCACAGGGCGATGAGCTGGTCCTCGGACTGAATCATGCAGTTGTAGCTGGACTTCGGGTAGGCTTGGCGCAGTTCGCGCACGGCCTGGGCCACGGCCTCGTCGAGCGAGAAGCCGAAGCCGATGTATTCCAGAATCACCGCGAAGAAGATGGCGGAGTCGGAACGGCCGCCGGTGGAGAGGAACACGCTGTGGTTCACCGGGTATGAGCGATTGGTGACGATGTTGCGGCCATTGGCGTCCGAGATATCGCCGTTGTGGATGAAGCTCAGGCCGTTCGCATAGAACGGGTGCTGGTTCTCCATGATGAGCGGCAGATTGGAACTTGCCAAGCGCAGGTGCCAGATGGCACCGCGAGACGGTTCGTCGGCCAGCGCCTCAAACGTGCTGTCATGACGGGCCGCGATGGTCGACTTGTAGATTCGGGTGCCGGTTTCCGGGGTGGGTGCGCCACCGTCACGCACGTGCGGTGCTTCGGCGGGATCGGAAAGCTGGGCTACACCCCAGCCATCATTGTGGATTTCAGACAGTTCACGGAAATCCTCGACATTGTCTTGCCCCAACACAGCGTTGAGACTCAGGTTGAAGCCTGCCGTCGCGTATCCCAGTAATCTGCACATGGTATTTCAACTTACCGAAACCGTGTGGCGACGTGCGGCGACCGTTATAGGCATTCTTTATAGAGCGCATCAGCGCCGCTGCAAACTGGTATGTTATCGCTTCTGTTTGGCGGAGCGTTGAGGCTTGGCGGCGGGTTTGCCGTTCTCGGCCTTGCCCTTATCGCCCTTATCGCCCTGCTCAGCGGGCGCATCGGCGGCAGCGGCCTCAGCGGTCTTCCGCGCCTCGGCCGATACGGCGGCATCGAGCTCCTGTACCAATCGCCCAAGCCCGGACGTGGTGTCCATCGGGTCGGGGACGGCGGCCGGGTCGGCCACTGCACGAGTCGGCGTGGGCGTCGGGATGGTCTTGGCCGTATCGGTGCGCTTCAGACGCGGTGGGCGGCGGGTGGAGACGAACAGCGGCTGCACCTCGACCAACGGGTTGTAAGGTGCCAGACCGAACCACTTAACCGGCGAGCCGGCCATGTGGCGGATTGCGTACTTGGCTTGCAACGACAGGGCACCGCGTGCGGAAACCTTGGATTCCGGCATCAGGGCCTTGTGAATCAGCACGTAACGGATGGTGCCGATGTCCGGATCGGCGTCGACCTTGGGGTAAATCGACTTCTGCTTAGGCAGTTCGCCGGTTTTGGACAGGTCGTGCATGATCTGGTGGATGTACGCCGGGATGGACTGCGAAACCTTGAATCCCAGACGGAAGCGCACGCGGTAGATGTAGTTCGTGCCGAAGTCCTCCACCGAGTATTCACGGGTGAACGGCTCGTCGGTGGTTTCCACGCTGACTGCCCACCAAGCACGGGCGCGCTTGGGGTGGTCGGCGAAGATGGAGAAGAAGATGTCCGTGTCGAGTCGCTTGGTTTCCGAGTCGGAGGTCAGGTACACGATGTTGTCCGCAAAATACGGGATGCGGAAATCACTGTGCAGCTTGTCGAGCGCGGGTAGGAAGTCGTTGGGCCGCATGTGACGGCGTTGCGCACGTTCGAGCTTGGTGCCCTCATTCCACGTGTACATGACGAACAGAATCGCGGCGGTCAGCAACATGGTGAACCAACCACCATGCAGGAATTTGGCCATAGACGCGATGAAGAACATAGCCTGAATCGCCAAGAACAGCACGGTGAACACGATGGCACCGACCCGCTTGCCGGAATGCCATAGGTGGACGCCGAGCAACACGGTGGTGGTGATCATCGTAATGGTCAACGCCAGTCCATATGCGGCAGAGATGTGTTCCGAATCCTTGAAGATGGCGAGTACGGCCAGCGTGGAGACGCACAGCACGCCGTTGACCACCGGAATGTACAGCTGGCCACGCGTGCGGGCCGGGTACCGCACCTGCAGATGAGGCATCCAATTGAGGCGGGTGGCTTCGGAGACCATGGTGAACGCGCCGGTAATCAGGGCCTGGGAAGCGATCACGCCGGCCGAAACAGACAGAATCACGGCCAGATAACGTACGTTCGGAGACATCATCTGGAAGAACGGGTTGAGTGACTCCGTCGCAGTGTATTGCGGGTTATCGCTATTGGCCAGCATCCACGCGCCTTGGCCGAAGTAGTTGAGCACCAGCGCAACCTTGATGAATGGCCAGGTGAAGTAGATGTTGCCGCGCCCCACGTGGCCCATGTCGGAGTACAGCGCCTCGGCACCGGTGGTCGAGAGGAACACGGTGCCCATAAGGGCGATGCCGGCAGCATTGTTCGGGCTGAACAGGAATTTGATGCCGTACACCGGGTTCAGGGCCTCGAACACAGACCAGTCGTTAGAGAGATTCGTGACGCCCACGATGGCGAGGAAGCCGAACCAGACCAGCACCATCGAGCCGAATACTTTGCCGATGCTTTCGGTGCCGCGCGACTGCACGGAGAAGAGAATCACGATGATCACGACGGTGATCATCAGGGTCAGGCTTGGGTTTTCGTCGAACAACCCTTCCAATGGCGGCAGGGTCTGCAAGCCTTCGACTGCGGAACTGATGGAAACCGCCGGGGTAAGTACCGAATCCGCGAGGAATGCCGCGCCGCCGAGCATGGCGGGAATCGCGAGCCATGCGCCGTACTTGCGAATCAACGAGTACAGTGCGAAGATGCCGCCTTCGCCATTGTTGTCGATGCGCATGGCGATGAGCACATATTTGACGGTAGTGATCAGCGTAATCGACCAGAAGACCAGCGACAGCATGCCGAGCACGGCCTCTCGGTCTACGCTGCCAAGCCCTCCCTGACCGGCAAGGAAGGTCTGCGCGGTGTACAAGGGCGAGGTGCCGATGTCGCCGTACACCACGCCGAGCGCCACGATTGCCATGCCCCAGGTGACCTTGTCTGGGCTGGATTGCAGGCGGGCCCACCATCGACCGAGGCCGCCTTTCGACCATGCGCTGGCGATTTTCTCGGCTTCTTTGGTTTCAGCTTCCCTCTGCTTGGCGAGTGCCTCGCGCTCCTCCTTGGTGAGAGTGCGGCGGGACACCTTGGGAGCGTTGGTAAAGGTGTCGGCCCTCAGCAGTGCTTCTTCTTCCTGTCGGGCCTTGGCTTTGGCGGCACCAGACTGGGCTTTCTGGGCCTTTGAGGCTTTTTGGGCACGTGCGGTCCTTTGGTTCGACTCAGCCATACGTTCAGTCCTCCATTGAGGTGGAGATCATCCCCCTCGCTTATGTCAAACACATCATGATAGACCTCGTTCACAATTCTGACAAATTTTACAAGTCAACACATCGTCTCTACACGCGCCGCGACGGCCGCACACCCGGCCCTCACAGTCCGTATACGGCGCGGGCGGTATCGCGGGTGCCGCGCGCCACATCCGCGATGGGCAAGTCGAGCGTATCGGCCATGGCCCGCAAGGTGTAGGGAATCATGTACGGCGCGTTGGTGCGGCCACGATACGGCATGGGCGTCAGATACGGCGCGTCGGTTTCGACCATCGCATGGCCCAGACCCACAATCCGTAGCGATTCGCGGATACCGTCATTGCCTTTGTAGCTCACGGTGCCGGAGAAGCTCAGATACCAGCCATGTTCGCGCGCAATCTCGGCCATCTCACGGTCGCCGGAATACGAGTGGAATACGGTGCGTTCGGGCGCGCCGTCGGCCAGCAGGGTTTCGATGACCTCGCGATGGGAGTCGCGGTCGTGAATCTGCATGGGCAGGCCCAGTTCCTTGGCCAGGGCAATATGCGCGCGGAAAGCCTCGCGCTGCAGTTCCTTGGCACCTTCGCCGGTGCGGAAGAGGTCCATGCCGGTCTCGCCGATAGCCACCACTTGCTCGGGGTATGTGGTGGCGAGGCGATGTACTTCGGCGAGCGCGTCCTCGAAAGACGTGTCATGGTAAGGCTTGTATTTGAGAGGCAGACCATCCGGCCCCGGCACACCGCGATGCCCGTGGAGCACGGACTCATTGGGGTGTATTGCGAGCGCCGCGTGCACGTTACCTGGATGATCGAGGGCCATCTGGACGGCGGTCATCAGGTGCGGCAGCTCGCAACCGCAGTCGATGATACCCCCAATGCCGACAGATTGCGCCTGCGCCAGCAATTGGTCGACGTCGTACACCGGGACTTCGGGCTGCCCCTTCTCCTGCGCCTCATGGCTCATAGCGCGCGCGAAAGGGATTACGGAGGCCACGTGAGTGTGGTTGTCGATGGTCTGGGCGTCGTCCGGCAATGCTTCAGGTGCCGGGGCCCAGCTACGGTCGCGATGGTGGTGCTTGCTCATGGTTTCTCAGTGTAGGCTGTTTCTCAGTGTAGGCTACCGTCAGCAACGCTCGTAAGGCAGTCCGGTAAGGCGTTCGACTACACGACGGGTATCGCCAATCTCGGCCGCCTGAACTTGCCGTCTCTTGCCACGAGCGCAACATTCCCGGGAAAGTAGCGCAACCGGCAAGCGAGATGGCCGCCATCCTGCCGCCTTTTCTGCCTCATCAGCCCATTTTCTACCTCATTTTGATAAAATATGATGCAGAAAAGTTCGTATGATGCAGAAAATGAGGCAGTATGAGATCATTCGACTACATCGAATACTGATCGAACGCGCGTGTTCCGCCTACACGCAAGCAATCCGAGATGGACATACCGATCCATTGCTTGCCATCGCCATGTTCATTCTCGATTTCACCTGCATACATCCGTTCAATGACGGCAACGGCCGCATGAGTCGGCTACTCACGCTCCTGATGCTGTACCGCAATGGCTATATGGTCGGCAAATACATCAGTATCGAACACCTTATCGAGCAAAGTAAAAGCACTTATTATGAGGCGCTGGCCGCAAGCACCCAAGGATGGGACGACAACGCCAATGATTATGCGCCATTCACGAACTACCTGCTTGGCATCATACTGTCCGCGTGCAAGGAATTCGACGAACGCATCAATCTCACGGCAGGCGGCAGAACGCAGGGAGCACCGCGAGTAGCCACCAAGGGAATGCGGATTGAAGCACTGCTTGATCGATCCCTAGTTCCACTCTCCAAGGCCGATATTCTCGCTCGTATGCCCGATACCAGCACCACCACCATTGAGCGCACGCTGAAATCACTGTTGGACTCCGGTACGATCATCAAAATCGGTGCTGGTCGCAACACCCGCTATGTGAAACGCCGCTAAACGCATCCTTGTGCGCAACATCTCGTCACTCTTCCGGCGCTCCGCTGGCCACGCGAATCATCGCGTACTGCGACTCGTAGAGGCGGTAGTACGCGCCCTTGGCGGCGAGCAGCTGCGCGTGCGAGCCGTGCTCGACGATCTGGCCGTGATCGATGTAGAAGATCTCGTCCGCGTTCTCGATCGTCGACAGGCGGTGCGCGATGATGAAGCTCGTGCGCCCCTTGAGCAGATGCTGCAGGCCGGCCTGCAGCGCCTCCTCGGTGCGCGTGTCGATGTTGCTCGTCGCCTCGTCCAGGATCAGGATACGCGGGTCGGCGAGCAGCACGCGCGCGAAGGCGATGAGCTGGCGCTGGCCGGCCGACAGGGTCGATCCGCGCTCCTCCACCACCGTGTCGTACCCGTCGGGCAGTTCCATGATGAACTCGTGCGCGTGCACGGCCTTCGCCGCCGCCTCGATTTCCTCGTCGGTGGCGTCGAGCTTGCCGTAGCGGATGTTCTCGCGCACGTTGCCGGAGAAGATGAAGGTGTCCTGTAGCATCACGCCCATCTGCCGGCGCAGCGATGCGAGCGTCACGTCACGCACGTCGTGGCCGTCGATCGTCACCGAGCCCTCGGACACGTCGTAGAAGCGCGACAGCAGGTTGATGATCGTCGTCTTGCCGGCGCCCGTCGGGCCGACCAGCGCGATCGTGCGCCCCGGTTCGACGTGGAAGTCCACGAGGTTGAGGATGTTACGGCCGTCCTTCTCGTAGCGGAACACCACGTCGTTGAAGTCGACGCGCCCGCGAATCTGCGGCAGGTCCGCCGCGTCGGGCTTGTTGCGGATCTCCGGCGTGACGTCGAGCGTCTCGAAGATGCGCTCGAGGTACGCCGAGCAGGTGATGAGCTGGTTGTAGAAGTTGCCGATGTTGATCACCGGATTCCAGAAGTTGTTCGCGTAGCCGACAAACGCGATGAGCACGCCGGTGGTCACGTTCACGCCCCCGAAGCCCATCACGCCGACGAAGTAGATGAACGAGATGGTCATCACGGAGATGGTCTGCACGCCCGGCCACATGAGGAACTGGATGTGCACGGCGTGCATCCACGCGGAACGCACCTCGCCCTGCTGCTCCTGGAAGGTCCTGAACTGGGCCTGCTCCTGCGCGAAGGTCTGCGTGGTCTTCACGCCGGCGATCGACTCGTGGATGTAGGCGTTCAGGTTGCTCTGCTTGTTGGAGAGCTTCTGGAAGGCGCGCCGCTGGAAGATCTGCAGCACGCGCACCCAGATGATGAGCACCGGGAACAGGATCAGGCTCCACAGGGCCAGCTGCCAGTCGATCACGAACATCACGATCAGAGTGATCACGAAGGTGAACACGTCGGAGATCACGTTGATCAGACCGGAGCTCAGCGTGTCCGAAAGCGTGTTCACATAGTTGACCACGCGGATCAGGATCTTGCCGTGCGGGCGCGAATCGAAGTAGCTGAAGGGCAGCGTCTGGATATGCGTGAAGATATCGCGGCGCATGTCCTTGAGCATGAGCTGGCCGACGCGCGTGATCGCCACCGTGCGGTAGCGCAACCCGAACTCGTACAGCACGATCAGCGCGGCGAGGATTACGGCGAGGATGCCGAGCTTGCCGAGGTCCTTGTTCGGGATCGCCTCGTCGATCATGATCTTGGTCAGGTACGGCACGGCGACGACGATGCAGCTCATCGAGATGACGACGACGAGAATGCGCGCCACCTGTGCCATATACGGTTTGAGATATTTGCCGACGCGAGCGATGTCGTGGAGGTTGATGGACTCCTCCAGCTCCTCATCCTCGCGGAATGTATTGCGTTGTGCCATAAGTCCTCTTCTAAAACCCCTGTGCGGCGCCGGACTGGAGTCCGAGCTGCTTGTGGTAGATGTCCCAGTAGCGGCCGTGTGCGGCCACGAGTTCGGCGTGGGTGCCGCGTTCGACGATACGTCCGTGCTCGAGCACCAGAATCAGGTCGGAATCCTTGACCGACGAGATGCGGTGGGCGATGGCGACGATGGTCTTGCCGCCGTCCATCTCCTTGAGGTGCTTCTGGATCTCCGCCTCGGTCTCCATATCGACGGCCGAGGTCGTATCGTCCATAATCAAGATCGACGGATTGTCCGCGAGCGCGCGGGCCAGCGACAGGCGCTGCTTCTGCCCGCCGGACAGGCCCACGCCGCGTTCGCCCACGACGGTGTCATAACCCTGCGGCATCGACCTGATGAAATTGTCCGCGCCGGCGATCTGGGCCATTTTCTGGATATATCGGTCGTCGCTATCATCGCTGGCACCAAAACCGATGTTGCCGCCGATGGTGTCGGAGAACAGGAACGTATCCTGCGCCACGATGCACACCTGCGAGCGCAAGGTGGTCAGCGGCCAGTCGCGTGCGTCGATGCCGTCGATGAGCACATGGCCCACGGTCGGGTCGTAGAAGCGGGAGATAAGGCTGACGAGCGTGGACTTGCCCGCGCCGGTTTCGCCGAGGATGCCGAGCTTGGAGCCGGCGGGCACGGTGAAGTCGAGGTCCTTGAGGATCGGGGTCTCCGGGTCGTCCGGGAAGGCGAAGCTGACGTGGTCGAAGCGGATGTCGCCCTTGATGTGCAGCGGGCAGGACTTGCGTTCGGCGGACTGCTGGGCACCGGATGTTCCGGAAGCCCCGGGCGCTCCGGTAGCCTCATCATCGTGCTTGACTTGCTCGACGATCGTGACCGCCTGCTTGACGGCTTCGGCCGCGTCGGGCTTCTCCACGATGCGCGGCTGTTCGGTGAGCAGCTTACGAATCTTGATGCAGCTGGCGTTGAATCGCTGCCAGTCGTTGATGAGCCAGCCGGACTGGCGCACCGGGCCGTCGATCATCCACAGGAAGGAGTTGAAACTCACCAGATTGCCGAGGGTCATGTAGCCCTTGATGACAAGAAAGCCGCCGAGGCCGAGCGTGATGAGCTGCAGCGAGAAGCCGAGGCCGTCCAGCCAAGGCATGTACTTGCGCGAGTTGTAGGCCAGGGCCATGTTGCGCTGCATGTAATCGTCGTTGTGCTCGTCGAACTTTTCGGTCTCGTACGGTTCGCGCACGAATGCCTTGACCACACGGTTGCCCTCGATGTTCTCTTCGACCATGGAGTTGAGGGAGGCCAGCGAGTTGCGGATGGCGAAGAACAGCGGGTGGGCGTGCGTGGACAGGCCGCGCGTGAGCACAAAAATGAACGGCGTGACGCAGGCCAGGACGAGCGCGAGTCGCCAATCGATGGCGAACATCACGCACAGGGCGCCCACGAACATGACCACGCAGTCGGCAATCTGATAGCTCACCCAACTCAGGCAGTGGCGGATCGCGTCGGTGTCGGAGGTCAGGCGGCTCATGATGTCGCCGGTGCGTGTGTGGTTGAAATACGTGAAGTCGAGCTCGTGCAGCTTCTCGTATTCGTCGGAGACGAGGCGGTAGACCGAGTTCTGGCCGAAACGCTCCATCCACATCTGGTAGCCGTATCGCGCGCCCACGCGGATGATGGTCATGAGGATCATCAGTCCACACAGACGTGGCAGTTCGTCGGCATGTCCGCCGACGATGACGCGGTCCACGATGATACCGGACAGAATCGGAATGGTCAGGGCCATCGTGTTATTTGCGATGAACAGTAGAAGCGCGCCTACCACGCGGGGCAGGTCTGGTTTGCAGTATGGCAGCACCCATTTGAGATTGCTTGCGCTGGTATTGATTCCCGGATCGACGTACATGTGAGGAGATCACCGTTTCTTGGGGATTGTTTGCTTGTGGTATGGTGCGGCATGCTCCTGCGCCGCACGCGGCAATCGCTGCCGCCGCGATTCACGATCAGCCGTGCTTCGCACTGCGCCTGTCATTGGCCGCATGACCGAAGCTCTCCTTCATCGGTCGAAGCACGTTCGACTTTCGCAAACGCGTACTAGTCTAGGCGACCTGCGTCTAATCGCAACGGCCCGCAACTCTGCGTGTTCCCCGCATTAGCAACGATACGCGGCTCTCTAAGCGCAACATTCCCCGGAATGCGTCGCTGCACACCTCCGAACAGGTCCAATTCGCAACGCATTCCCGGGAAAGTGGCGCATGTCATATCACGCTCAAACAACCCAGCATAGTGAGTGGTTCATTCACGTTTTACGTATTGTGCGACGGAATCGGCATCTCCCGCAACACGTGAGATATGCAAAAGTGCCGCACGCTGAATGGTGATCAGCGTGCGGCACTGCGCGAAACGCGTGAAATCCGCAGAACGCACGAAACTCACGAAACAGATAAAACGTACAAAACGCAAGCAAGGCGAAGCAACGAACAGACAGAGACAGACAGACTACAGGTCAGAACGCCAGCGAACGCACGTAGGAACCAACTTGCGGGCGGAACAGCTACCGGGGATTGTTCGTTTGCGATGTTCGCATTCATGGCAGGTTTCTCCATACGATTCGGGCGGTCGGTTCAGGAGGTTGGTTGGCGGAGGCAGGTTCGGTTTCAGCGTCGGTCCAGGGCCACCCAGAGCACGCCGTGCGGCGGAATCGTGCCGGTGATGACGCGGTCGGCACCCACGCCTTCAAGACGCACGTCGGCGGGCTCGCCCGGCGCGTCGGCATACAGATCGGCGAGTGTCCAATCGTCATTGCGGGCGTCAAGCCCCACGATGGATTGGAGCTGGATGTTGCGGCCGATCTCATATGTGTCGCTGCCGGTCCAGAACAGCGCGGCGTAATGGCCGCCGTGATGCGCGGAACGTGTGCCATCGGCCCAATCGGCTGCGTCGGCGGACCAGACGATGAACTCGCCACGGTAGGTGCTCTCATCCCACCATTTGCCAAAAATCCGTTCGCGCACGGTCTCGCGGTTATTGGTGGAGCCGGCAAGCACCTCACGCAACGCGGGATTCTGCAGCAGCGCGATGGCGTCGCTGTTGCTGGTGGGCAGATCGCCGCCGACCATAAGCGGGCTACGCCCCATGCACCATAGGGCCAGCAGTGTCTTCTGCTCGTCCAGCGTAAGGCGGGATTGGCGGTCGTCGCCGCGTTCGGCGCGCAGGCCTATGTGCCCGAACGGCACCATGTCGGCGTCGGCCCAGTGGCCGGTGGTCTGGAACGGCGCCCAGCGGGCCAGGCGGGCGAACTGCTGGTAGATGTCTTCCCAACGGTCCCACAGATCGTCGGAAATACGCCACATTTGGGCGTTCTCGCGCAGGAAGTCGACGTAGCTCGTCGCCACCCAGCCGCCGGGCGAGAGAGACAGGTCAATCGAACGGCCGTATTTGGCTTCGGCTTTGGCGATGGCGCGATGATAGGCGGCGATTTCGTCGGAGTGGAACGGGGTCTGCATGTCGTCGACCTTGAGGAAGTCGAGGCCCCAGGAGGCGAACAGGTCGAGCTGCGCGTCATACCAGGCCTGCGCGCCCGGGTGGGATTGGTTCAGGCCGTAGTTGTCCGGATTCCACTTGCACACGTGGTCGAGGTCGGCCACGTCCTTGGCGGTGTAGTTGGTGCCGTATACGGGCAGGTTCTTGTCCACGGCGATACGCGGGATGCCGCGCATCATGTGCATGCCAAGCTTCAAGCCCAGTTCGTGGACGGCGGCGGCGAGCGGGCCGAATCCCTTGCCGCCGGCAGCACTCGGGAAACGCACCGGGTCAGGCAGCTGACGGCCGTATTCGTCGAGAATCAGCGGCGCGTTGTCGTTGTAACCATGTGCGCGGGCGGTCGGGTCGTACCAGTCGATGTCGATGACCAGCGTATCCCAGCCGGCGTTTTTCAGGTGTTCAGCCATGAACCGCGCGTTGGCCAGCAGCTCGTCTTCGGTGAGGGTCGTGCCATAGGAATCCCAGCTGTTCCAGCCCATCGGCGGACGCCATGCCTGAGGAAGGCTCTGCGGAAGATCCGTCATCGTATCCTGCTTTCGTTGATATTCGCATAAGTTGCCCTACGGCGGTATGCCAGCCGCAAACCAATCGGCATCGCGCACGTACGGATAGGTGAAGAGTGACGCCACTCCCCCGGAGAGTCCCATCCCAACGTACGACGAACTTCATGGCCTCTTGGCACACCGACGTATGTACCGTTACATATTCTTCCACCGGAACGATATCAAGCAAGCGCATGTTACGCTCGGCGCGTCATCGCCTAAGCGCAGCATTTTCAGCGATTCCGGCACACAGCCACCATTTGCCAAAACACGATGTTGTGAATACCGTTACAACCATTGGAAGCATTACGGGCATGATCCAATGCCCATCACAGGCGAAACATGAGGTGACGTTATGCCGAGCGGCAAACCAACATTGCGCGACGTAGCGAAAGCCGCCGGGGTCTCCCCCATGACCGCCTCGAATGCGCTGCACGGCAAGCCGGGTGTTAAGGATTCCACGCGCGCCAAGGTGCTGGCGGTGGCCGAAAAGCTTGATTACCGCATCAATCTGACGGCCAGCATGCTGAAGTCCGGCCGCAGCAACATCATCCACATCATCGTCAACGAATTCGATTCGCCGTTCTACTCCAAACTCGTCGAATCGCTCGTCACCGAAACCACCGAGCGCGGGCTGACGCCGTTCGTGGAGCAAACCCGGTACTCTCCGGATGCCGCCAAACACGCGCTGGCCAACAACCCGTTCTCCGGGCAGTTGTTCGACGGCGAGATTATCCACGCTTCGGGCCTGAATGCCGGTGTGCCGCTTTCCGCGATCAACCACGGCCGACCGCTGGTTCTGATTGACGCCTGCGAGGAAACGCCCACGTTCGATACAGTGAATTTCCCGAACGAAGACGGCGCGCGGGCGGCAGTGCAGCATCTCATCGAATGCGGATGCCACCGCATCGCCATTGTCGGCGACGGGTATTCGCCACGAACCGAACTGGCGCACGTGGAAAGTTCCAGCGGTTTGCGTCTACGCGGGGCCAGCGGCGCACTGCTTGACGCCGGGCTGCCGTATGACGAATCGACGAACTTCATTGGTTACGGTAGCGACAGCGGCATCGAAGCCGGTCATGCCATCGCCGAGGCGATGCTCGAGGCTCGTGCGCAATCGGCTGATGACACTGCTGAGTCCCGTTCCCCGGGCACCACGCGGGCAACGGGAAGCACCCCGGCCATCGATGGCATCTTCTGCATTAACGACTATGCCGCATTCGGAGTAATCCGAGGCCTTGCCGACTACGGCATCCGCGTGCCCGACGATGTGAGAGTCATCGGCTTCGACGGCGCCACGGCCGGCTCGTACACCACACCGACGCTGAGCACCGTCCAAGTGGATCTCGATCAGCTCGCCCAATTCGCGCTTGATATGATCACCCGCCGCGTGGAGCAGCGCGACCAGGGCGACGGCAGGTCCGACGAATCCGCTGGCATGCCGGCCACGCGCGCCACCATTGGATACACACTGGTTCCGCGCGAGTCCACTGTCGGTTCGGCAAACAGGTAACGCTGAAACGCCGAAATAGGGCGGCGATTCCCGACTGCCGCGCCCACTGCCCAAGTGCCGTGCAGCGTGACGTGCGAGGTTTCGGCATGCGTCAAACCGTTCCCAGCGCTCCCACGTGGTAGTGGCGCCCATGCGCACTTTTCCTAGGGTTAGGACCATGACCTTCCCTAATCACACGGTGTTGTAGAGGCGGGCGGGGAAAGCGTCGCGGTATTGGCCGGGGGTCAGGCCAGTGCGGCGCTTGAAGACGCGCATGAAGTACTTGGGATCGGCGTAGCCCACTTCTCGCGCAATATCCGCCACGCTGGAAGCGGTAGAACTCAGCAGTTCGCGCGCACGGTCGATGCGATATTCGATGATCTGCTCGGCCACACCCACGCCGAACACGCGCCGGTACATCGCGGTCAGATAGCTGGGTGAATAGTGGAAGCGCGCGGCCACTTTGGCCACGGTGATGTCGTCGAAGGCATTGGCCATAATCCACGAGCGGATGGCCAGCATCGGCGCCAGGCCGGACGAATCGCCAGCGGCACCGGCCGAATCGACATGCATGGCCCATTCCTGTTGCTGCCGGACGCGGTCGGCACTGGTGATGGGCTTGCCGTCGCCCCGGTAGCCGGCAAGCGTACGATGGGCGGCAAAGTCCGCCTTCAGCCGCTCCTGCGCGCTGACCTCCAGCAGCAGGCCGGTGGCGAAGTAATCGCAGTAAGCGTTGGAATACGGGCCGAATCGCGCATAGATGTCGATGAGCTGCCCACACATCACCGCCAGCCGGTCGGGGTCGGGCAGGGTGCGTTCATCGGGCAGCAACAGGCAATGGTCGTCCTGCGGCAGACCCGCGTCATCGGGGAGCATGCGCGCATCCGGCAATTTGAAATGCATCCAGTAGAAGTCCACGTCAGACGTGATGATGTCGGCGCCCGCATGCTCCACATTCGGCGGCAAGAGTGCGATTTGGCCGGCCTCGATATGCAGGGTCTGCTCCCCCACCCGCATCGGCAGGACGCCCCGACGCACGAACATCAGCTCGAAGGTGTCGATGGTGCGCCGCAGATGGCGCCAGCCCGGTCCGGACACAAACTGCCCGACCGAGTAAAAGTCCACCGGCCCTTCGAGCCGACATGTCGTGATGCCCATGGCTACCAGAGTAGCCGAGAGCAAATATCAGCCGCGCAGCCAGACGGTCATTTCGTTTTCGCCGCGGTTGGCCCAGGCGAAGTACGGGATGAGCGTGGCGGTGGCGGGCTCGCGCTTGACCGGCGCGTACACGGCGTAGAGCGGCGCGAACGCCGAAACGTCGGCCGCGCCCTCACCCGCGGCGGCCACAGCAGCCGGCAACGGCTCGCGCCAAGCCGGCACCTCAAGCTTCACCATGCGGCGGGTCACATCTTCCACCTCACCTTGTCCCTGCTCATCGATGCCAGTAGCGCCGGCGTGGAAGTCGAACTCCTCGACCTTGACCGCGCTCGGGTCGGCCAGCAGTGCCTCCACATCCGCGTGCAGCAGGTGCAGGTTGGCGCCGTTGTCTTTTTCCTCGGCGCAGAAGGTGATCGGGCCGCGCACGAACGCCACCTTGCCGGCGTCCTCGCGCACCAGCGGGTTGGCGGCCAGCATACGCACCGGCATCGGGAAGTCGAACGTCACGGTGTCGCCGTCGCGCCACTCACCGGTCAGATACAGGTAGCCGTCGCGAATTTCGCGGGTCACGCGGGAACTATCGGCCCCAGACTCAGACTCGCCCGTGGCCGTAATCGCGGCGGCAGCAGCGGACTCATCGCCCACCCAACCGGGCAGACGGAAGGCCAGCGTAAAGCGAGCAGGAGCCTGAGCCGAGGTGCCAGCAGCATCACCGCCCAAGCGCACGACCGCCTTGCCATCGCCTTGCCACGGCAGGTTCGCCGTAACATCCAGCTCCACAGCCGTACCATTCAACTCAGCTTTGGCCACGCCGCCCATATACAAGTGCGTGAACAGCGTACCGCCATCCTCGGCAACCGTGTAGGCATATTCCTGCACCGACTCAACGATGCGGGCGATGTTCGGCGGGCAGCATGCGCAGCCGAACCACTTCTGACGCACCGGCTTGACGTGGCGCAGGCGGCTGTCTTTATGGCAGGCATACGGATTGACTTCCAGCGGGTTCACGTAGAAGAAGCTCTTGCCGTCCAGCGCCATGCCGGCCAGCGTGGTGTTGTACAGCGCCGACTCCATAACGTCCGCGTACTCGGCCTTTGGCGCGAGCTCGAGCATGCGACGGGCGAAGAACGCCAGCGAAATCGCGGCGCAGGTCTCGGAGTAGGCGGAGTCGTTGGGCAGGTCGTAGTTGTAGGAGAATGCCTCGCCGTCCACCGTGCCGCCGATGCCGCCGGTAACGTACAGTTTCTTATCGACGATATTGCGCCAGAGCCGCTCGGCCGCATCGGCGAGGTCCTGATCGTCGGTCAGTCGGGCCACGTCCGCCAGACCGGAGTAGAAGTAGCCGGCGCGCACGGCATGGCCTACGGCTTCGTCTTGTTCGGTGGCCGGCTTGTTCGCCTGGTGATAGGCGTACCGGTTGGGGTCCGTGTTGGGTTTGTAGTTGGCGTCGGCGTCGCGCTTTGCGTTCTCGTCTGCCTGAATATCGAAGATGTACGGCTGCCGGCCGCGCTCGGTCACGAAATATTCGGCCAGATCAAGGTACCGCTGTTCGCCGGTGACCTCGTACAGCCTCACCAAAGCCATCTCGGCAATCTCGTGACCGGGGTAACCACGCAGCTGGCCCGGCTTGCGACCGAAGCGCTCGTCTACGTAATCGGCGAAACGGCAGGCGGCCTTGAGCAACTTGTCTTTGCCGGTGCCCTGGTAGTAGGCCACCGCACCTTCAACGAGGTGGCCGAGGCAGTACAGTTCGTGATGGTCACGCAGATTGGTGAACGCGCGATCCATGTCGTTCAGAATGTAGCAGGTGTCCAGATAGCCGTTGTCGAGTTGGGCGGCGCACACGACGTCGATGGCTTGGTCGGCGGTCTGTTCCAGTGCGGGGTCCGGGTAATGGGCGAGGGAATAGCCGACTGCCTCCACCCACTTGGAGAAGTCGGTGTCTTGGAACACGAAGCCGTAGAACTTGTCTGGGTCGGGATTGGCCGGGTCTTCGGGGAGCGCCTCAAATCCGCGGAACGTGTACTTCGGCGGCACGAACGCCTTGCCCTGGGTATCCTTACGCTTGTTTTGCGCGGCAGCGGCCTTGAAGTTGTGCATGCAGTAGCTGGGGGCCGCGCCGGGGACGTTATCGTTCAGGGCGTTCCACTGATAGGGAATCACAGCCGTGCGCACGAGTTCCTGCTCGGTGCGCCAGAACGAATCGGTGACGGTGACGTTTTTCAGGGCCAGCGGCTTGCTATGCAGCGAAGTCATGACGTACTCCTTTGGACTATGCGACATTCGTCAACAATATGTATCGGTACATATGATACGTGCGCCCGCGCGAGCAGCAAGGTGGACAAATCGTTGGCGGGGTGGAATCGCCGGCGCATATCCGCCCGTACGATTTCGCCCGGTGAATCGCCCGACGAATACACGGCGACTTATACTACCGACGGACCACAAACGTCGCCTACATGAATGGAAGATCAATCATCATGACAGCAAACGCCAGCGCACGGGCCATCAAACCCGAACTTCTGCGTACGTACACCGAAGACTTCAACAAAGACCGCGCCAACCTGATCGCGGCGGACGCGGCGGTTTTGGCCGGCGTGCTCAAGGCGGCCACCGACTATCGCGGCGTACGTGCGCTGCCGCGCGACTTCTCCATCGAACTCAAGCAGGGTTCGATCACCAATCAGGAGCGTTCCGGCCGTTGCTGGATGTTCGCCTCCCTGAACACGCTGCGTTACGAACTCATGCATCGCTGGAATCTTGAGGATTTCGAGTTCTCCGAGACCTACCTGTTCTTCTGGGACGCGATGGAGAAGTCGAACACTTATCTGGAGAACGTGCTGCGCACGCTCGACGAGGCGACCGATTCGCGTCTGTTCGAGGCCATCAATGAGTCGCCTGCAGACGATGGTGGCTGGTGGCAGATGTTCGCCGCACTGGTGAACAAGTACGGCCTAGTGCCCAAGAGCGCCTATCCGGAGTCCGAGAACTCCCGCAATTCCGACGATTTCAAGCAGTACCTCAACTCCAAGCTGCGCGAGTTCGCGGCCGAGCTGCGCCGCCGTTCGGCTGCCGGGGCGTCTGAGGACGAGCTGCGTGCGTTGAAGGACGAGTACATGGGCACCGTGTACCGCATCTGCGCCGTGGCGCTCGGCGAACCGCCGGAGAAGTTCGACTTCTTCGCGCGCACCAAGGATGATGATGAGGATAAGAAGGGCGAAGCTTGCAAGTGCAAGGCCGAGGCCGACGCAGACGGCAAGGCCGAATCCTGCAAGTGCGGCGAATCCTGCAAGTGCGAGGGCAAATCCGACGCCAAGGCCTGCAAGTGCGATAAGGACAAGTCCGACAAGCCGAAAACCGGCAAGGACGAGCGCCCGCAGATTCGCGAGATCGGCATCACCCCGCTTGAGTTCTACAAGAAGTACGTGCCGGTGGACGTCAACGATTTCGTGACGCTGGCCAACGCCCCGCTCAAGAACCGCCCGTTCAACCAGCGCTACCGCATCCGCTTCAGCGCGAACGTGGCCGAGGCTGGCGATATGGAATTCGTCAACGTGCCGCTGGACGTGTTCAAGAAGGCCGCGCTTGACCAGCTCACCGCCGGCCACCCGATCTGGTTCGCCTGCGACTGCACGCAGTTCGCCCTGCGCAAGGACGGTTTCTTCGACCAGTCCGTGGTGCGCGTCGACCAGCTGTTCGGCACCGAATTCACCGGCGACAAGGCCCACGGCCTCGAATACGGCGACAGCCCGAGCAACCACGCTATGACCTTCACCGGCGTGAACCTCGACGAGGACGGCAAGCCGAACCGCTGGAAGGTGGAGAACAGCTGGGGCAAGGACGCCGGCAAGGACGGCTACTACGTCATGTCCGACGCCTGGTTCGACCGCTACGTCACCGAGCTCATCATCCGCAAGGAATACCTCGACGACGCCACCCGCGCCCTGCTCACCACCGAACCGGTCGAAATCGACCCCTGGCAGCCCCTCACCCGCCGCTGCCGCTGACGTTCCGCTGGCGGGAGCATATATTCGAATGCCCCTTCTCTCTGTTCAGAGAGAAGGGGCATTACGTTATGCGAGTACGCCCGGCCGCACCTATTCGAGACTATCGCGGCTGAGCTGAGCAAAAGTGCCGTCATCATCGGCCAATTGCCGGTAGGTTCCGGCCTCGCTAATTGTTCCGAACTAGTTATCCACAGAGTTATCCACATCTCCCGCAAGCTAGAGCCACATACCCCGGTTTTCATAGCGAGCATGTGACCGCTGCGCTACGGTGGCGTCATGAACGACATATTGCCCACTCCACCGCCCGGCGTATTCGACGACGAACCGTCCGGCTGGACCCGGCCCCACACACCGGGCGTTGCGTCTGCGCGCACCATCAATCCTGAGCTACGTTCATCACCACGTATGGCGAGTTCCGCGCCAACTGTGATTACAGGCCCTGTGTCGCCAGCAATGAGCGAAACCCTCACCCAACGTAAGCGGGAAATGCTTAAACGATGCACGGACGCCGCGCAACAGCTCGGAAAGCCGGTGCTCTTCGGCATGACCACATCGCTGATACTGCAATCCGTGCCGCTTCCCAAGGATTGCGATCTCAATGCCACCGAGCTCCATACCGTCTCCGACTCGCATCGCACCCGGATACGCGCCGTCGTTCCGCCAACAACACCGCACATCTGGAAACCGCTAAGCGCCGCGCACAATGCACGTATCAACAAGCATGTGCACGCGCTGAATCTGGTACATACTTGGGCGCAGCTCGCCGCTCACATGTCATTGGAATCATTGGTCATACTTGGCGACGCAACCCTTACGGCAATAGCGCGCAAGCCGAGCCTATCGGGCGGCCGCACCGCCGACGAAATTTATCAGGACTTTGTGCGGCAGGTCAGCGAACTTCCGAAATTCAACGCGAAAGCCACATGCATGATCGCACTTGAATTTATTGCACCGCGCGTGGATTCTCCGATGGAATCAGAGACCCGTATCACAACCACGCAATACGGGCTTCCACGAGCCGTGACAAATTACACAGTGCCCGGCGCGACGTTCAGCAATGGTGCGCCGATAACACTCGATCTCGCTTGGCCCGAATTCCGCGTCGCCATCGAATATGACGGCGATCATCATCGCACAGACAAGGCCCAGTGGCGGCGAGACAACGACAAGCGCGAATTGTTACGGCATCATCATTGGATCGTCCTCATCGCCACCGCCGCGAATATGGCTGATGAACCGTCTCAAGCCGAACTCGCCTACCGAGCCGGGCGACAGCTGGCGTTGCGAGGCGCCATATTCGATTTCACCTTGACAGCGACGCCGCTCAATGAACTTGCCCGGCGGAAACGACGGAAATCCACCGGGGCGCACTGAGCTGACACCGATACGATTGCGCGCTTGCTGCAACGCATATGCCATTCATCGCACCCCATTTGGTCGCGTGGCCCCGACCGCATGGCACTGTTGTGTGCCACACGCCATGTTACGTCCGGCGAATCCGCACATCATCTGCGTTGCGTACTGCCATATTATGCGGTTCGCGATATACGTCACGGTGTCCGATGTCCTGGTAACGACGTCAATCGATTTATGTGTGCACCGGGCCAGATTTCGTTGTCCCGGTTCTCCATTTCGCCTCTTTTTTGAGCAACCGGGACAGAAACACCCTCGAAAAATCGCCAATTCGGCCCTACCGCACAATATCCGCCATCACACATCGGCGGAATTCCGGGCTTCTGGATTTGCATACATTGAGCGCTCACGGGATGGTCTGTCCCGGTTCCCAAAAAGAGGCCAAAATCACGAACCGGGACAACGAAATCTGGCCCGGTTCGCACGTCAATCGGTTGCCGTCACCACCGGGACACCGACTGCGCATAGATAAGATGCTTCAATGCTTAACAGGCATGCGACCATACCGCGATAGCAACGTTTCGCTGGAAGTAGAGGAATCAAGCAGCACCCCCCCAAACCGGAAGCATGGAGGAATCCTGCAATGCTCCGAATCACCGCGCCCCGTGCTTGGTGTGGCGGATCACGGCTTCGAGCGGCGTGGATGTAGCTGGACAGCAGCGTAACTTGCGTTGCATGATGCGGCCCAAAACGAAGAAACCCGGCGGAGGGGGCCGCCGGGTGAGAGAGAAGAGAGAAGAAGGGTTCAGTTATGGGGTTCGAAGAACCTCGCCACCGGTATGAACTTCATTCCGTTGACATCTTCTATATAACCGCTCCATGCTTGGCGAATTGATGTGCTTGTCTGGGAAAAGTCTTGGCGGAGTGTGACGAATTTGTGACGCCCGCCGACAACCGGCCTCGCATTGTCGGGGCTTGACCGCACATACGGCAACGGGCCACCCCGCAACACTTCATGTGCGAGGTGGCCCGTCAGCTTCGAGCTAGCAATGCCGAATCACTCGGCGGCGAGCTTGGCCTTCTCGGCGGCCAGACGTTCGGCTTCGGCGGCACGGCGAGCAGCCAACGCTTCATCGAAGCGAGCCAGCTCCTCTTCCACGGCCTCGGTCGGAATCTTGGCGAAGATCGGTGCGGGCTTAGGCACCACAGCGCCGACCTCGATTGCCTCGCTCTTCCACGGGTGCACGTTCACACCGAGCTCGTAATCGCCGGTGATGATCGGGTACGTGAAGCCGGGCTTGTCGAGATCCTCGACTTCCTTGAGCTCAGGCAGCGGCGAGAAGGTGCCGGTGCCGCCGAGCGCCTCCCACACCTTCTGTGCGGAGTGCGGCAGGAACGGCGCGAGCAGGTGGTTCGCGTCAGACACGGCCTGAGCGGCCACGTGCAGCACGGTGCCGAGACGAGCCTGGTCGTCCTTAATCTTCCACGGTTCGGTGGCGGAAATGTACTTGTTGATGTCGCCGACCACACGCATCGCCTCGGACAGGGCGTGCTTCTGGTGGTGGGTTTCGATGGAGGAGCCGACCACGTCGAACGCGGCGGAAGCCTCTTCCAGAAGGCCACGGTCTTCGTTGGTCATCGAATCCTCGTCCAGCGGCGGAATCTCGCCGAAGTTCTTGTTGATGAGGTTGGCCACGCGGTTCACCAGGTTGCCCCACGAGGAGGCGAGCTCCTCGTTGTTGTGGCGCACGAACTCGGCCCACGTGAAGTCGGAATCCGAGGATTCGGGGCCGGCCACGGAAATGTAGTAGCGCACGGCATCCACGGGGTAGCGGGCGAGGATGTCCTTGACGTAGATCACGATGCCGCGGGAGGAGCTGAACTTCTTGCCTTCCATGGTCATGAACTCGCTGGCCACCACCTGCTCAGGCAGGTTGAGCGGACCCATCGGGCCGGTTTCGCCGCCCTTGGAGCCCTTGCCGTTGTACGCCAGCATTTCGGACGGCCAGATCTGGGAGTGGAAGGTGATGTTGTCCTTTCCCATGAAGTAGTAGGCCGGGCAGCTCGGGTCGTTCCACCATTCGCGCCACTTCTCCGGGTCGCCCTGGCGGCGGGCCCATTCGATGGAGGCCGACAGGTAGCCGATCACGGCGTCGAACCACACGTACAGCTTCTTGTTCGGGTTGTCAATCCAGCCCTTCACCGGCACCGGGATACCCCAGTCGATGTCACGGGTGATGGCGCGCGGCTTGACCTCCTTGAACAGGCCGAGCGAGAAGTTGATGACGTTGGTACGCCAGCCCTTGCGGGTCTCCAGCCATGCCTTGTTGGCTTCGGCGAGCGCCGGCAGGTCGAGGAAGTAGTGCTCGGTCTGCTCGAAGCGCGGGGTTTCGCCGTTAATCTTGGAGACGGGGTTGATGAGCTCGTCCGGGTCGAGCTCGTTGCCGCAGGCGTCGCACTGGTCGCCACGCGCACCTTCGGCGTGGCAAATCGGGCACTCGCCCTCGATGTAGCGGTCGGGCAGGGTACGGCCGGTGGACGGGCTAATCGCCACCTGCTGGGTGCCCTTGTAGATGTAGCCGTTCTCCAAGCACTGCTTGAACATCTCCTGCACCACGTGCTCGTGGTTACCGGTGGTGGTGCGGGTGAACAGGTCGTAGCTCAGGCCGAGGTCGCACAGATCCTTGGCGATCACGCGGTTGTAACGGTTGGCCAGTTCCTGGGCAGTGAGACCTTCCTTCTCCGCCTCGACGAGAATCGGGGTGCCGTGCTCGTCGGTGCCGGACACCATGAGCACATCATTGCCCTTCATGCGCTCGTAGCGCGCGTAGACGTCGGAGGGCACACCAAATCCCGCGACGTGGCCGATATGACGGGGGCCGTTTGCATACGGCCAAGCAACATTCACCAAAACATGACTCATAAGGCTTGATTATCCGGCGCGGCGGGGACACGCCCGGATAGCTGCCGCGCCGCCATCCTCATCCCACTCACCTATCCACCCGCAACTTCCCCACATACTTATCTGTACACCTCTTGCGCGCTTATCCACATACGCATTCGCACACGTATCCGCGCACCCATCCGTACGCACGCCCACGCACATCCGCACACACTTCCGCCTGCCAATATCCACCGAGTTATCCACATCATTTGCGCACCTAGTAAAGTTATGCACTTATCCACCGTTTTCGCCTATCCGGTGGCGCGCAAGCCGCATTTCTGCATATTGTTCGGTCATGGATATCACAGCAGGTCCGATGACGGACATCACAACAGTCGCCTCGCCGGCAACCGCGCAGCCTGCGGTGCCGCCGATACTGTTTACCAAGGATCTGCCGGGACCGCTCAGCCTTAACCGTCTGGCCGCCTTCGGCACGTTACATAAGCTCGACGATTCCGCCGGCTACTGGATCGAGCATTCGGGCACACTGTATGGTCGCGCGAAAATCGTCGCGGAGGTCGCCCCGTTTGGCACTGTGGTGTGTTCGATGACCGCCGCTTGGGTATGGCTGGGAGGCCCCGACTTTCCGAGTACCATAGACGTGATTTCCACATCGCACTTCCGCTCGGCATCCGTCAGCCGCCGTATCCGCGTATTCAAAAGATTGACGTTGCCGGAGCAAATCATCAAGCTCGGCGGGCTGCCTGTCACCACGCCAGCCCGTACGGCTTGCGACCTGGTGATGAGTCCTGAAGACATCCCCGATCCTTCCACCGTCAACGCACTGGTGTGCCAGCTGATGTCCGCGTACCAGTTTCGGCCAAACGACTGTCTGCAAATCGTCAAGGAGCATCGGCATCACAAGTACGCCGGACGCGCACGCATGTTTTTTGAATCGGTGCAGCAGGAGATGGACGAACCGGCTTTGGAGCAATGCGCATGACGAGGGGGTTCATTGTCAGAGGCCATCGCAGAGGCCGCCATGCCGCTCACCGTTTACGGCATTTGCGGCAGGCGCAACGGTTGCCTCGCCACGCGGCGGCGGCACACTCATCCGAATCCGCATCGCGCGCAATCTCGGATATGACCGCGCCGCCTGAACCGCCCATCAGACTTACGCCCGCGGTGGCATGTTCGCCCGATACGGATGTTGCCGTGCTCTGGCACATCGCATATCACGTGCCCGAACTGCGTAAATGGCTGGTTGCCAATCCCAAAGCCGACGCACCTTTGCTGGAATTGGTCTCGCAGCGTGGTGGGCCCGGGGTCCGGCAGGCGTTGGAAATATTGTTCGAGTCGATGGAAACGTAACGGGGAGATAATCGCCGGCTGCTGCGCTATCCCTTGATCTTCAGCACAGCCGCATACACCTGCTTGCGATTGGCCAACGATCCGTCAGCCAGTGGATGCTCCTGCACCACTTGCGCGATGGCGTCCTTGATACGCAGGCCGTCCTCCAAAGCACGGTCGATGGAGAGCACGGCCATGTCATCCACGCTCAACGTGCTGGGCGCGGCCGCTTCGGCCTCCTCGTTGGACGCGCCGCCGATGACCAGCACCATCTCGCCACGGGGCGGATCATCAATCACACTTTGGTGAATCTCGTCAATCGGGCCGCGACGAATCTGCTCATAATCCTTGGTGAGTTCGCGGCACAGGGCCATCGGGCGATTCGGGCCGAACGCGTCCAGCAGATCGTCCATCGAATCGGCAATGCGATGAGGCGTCTCGTAGAACACGATGGTGCGGCGTTCGGGCAACAGCGTGCGCAGATACTGCACGCGCTCGGAATGCTTTCGCGGCAGGAAGCCCTCGTAGCAGAAACGGTCGGTGGGCAGGCCGGAGAGGGCGAGCGCGTCGAGCACAGCGGAGGGGCCGGGCGCGCAGGTGACGGGCAGGCCGCGTTCGATGGCACGGCGCACGATGGCCAAGCCGGGGTCGTTGATGGTGGGCATGCCGGCATCGGACACGACGAGCACGGTGGCGCCGGTTTCGACCTGGTCGAGCAGGCCGTCGGCCTTGTCGCGCTCGTTGTGGTCGTGATAGGCGATGACGCGACCGTTCACATAGACGCCGAGGCGACGGGCGAGATCGTAGAGGCGGCGCGTGTCTTCGGCGGCCACGATATCGGCCCGTTCCAAGAGGGCCACCAGACGGGCTGAAGCGTCGCCGACATTGCCGATCGGGGTGGCGGCGAGCACCACGGTGCCGGCGGGGATGGTCACGGCCGATTCGCGGGATTGGGCGACGGCGGATTCGCCGGCATGAACTTCATCATTGCGTTCAGGCACTTGCGTCACGCTACCGTCAGCGTCATACTGCTCATTCAACTCATCTGCGCTTGTCATACTCCCAGTATTGCCCATGCCACAGAGCAATCCACGACAATCCATGGCGAAATCGAGGCATTCTCCCTTTGCAGGGGCTGATTTCACATGTTCCGGAGGTCTACTTCCGTTTCAAGGGGCTCCTCATCCGGTGAAGCACCAGTACAAACGGCTTTGACGCAACGCTATTCCGCCATTTTGGCGGCGTATCTACTTGACCATCAGCCCCTCGAAACGCAAGTAGACCTCCGGCAAACCCCAAATCAGCCCCTTGAAACGCGAGATGGCAGAATTTCAACGAAAACAAAATGAAAAGACCCTCTGCGGTGGAATGAATGCAGAGGGTCTCGTGGAGCTGACGGTAGTCGAAACCGCGACCTCTTCGATGCGAACGAAGCGCTCTACCAACTGAGCTACAGCCCCTTGGATGTTACTTTGCTCCGCAAAGCAACTCGCAACAATATAGTACGGAGTGCGGTCAAACGCAATTTGACGCCGAAGTGTCGCACGCGTGTCGACACGGTAACGTTTCGGTGTCGCAGACGGGGCAAGTCACCCACACCGCTCCGCATGGATACCGCGGCGGCACCCGGCAACGTCATCACGTCTCCAGCACGCCCAGCACCTTCTTTTCGTTGTAGAACGCGAACACGATGCCGCCCAGACCGCACAGCACGGCCGCGCACACGGCGGCGATGCGATAGCCCGCGCCGGACGCCATGCCGATGGTGGAGACGCCGGTGAACAGCAGCATGGCCACGGACTGCCCCATCTTCATCGCAAAGGTGCGGGCCGCGTAGAACATGCCCTGACGATCCTGGCCGGTGGTCTTGGAGCTGGCGTCGGCGATATTCGCCACGATGGCTTGCGGCAGAATGCCGAACGCGGCCATCGGAATCGCGCCGACCACCGAGAGCACCAAACCCTGGGCCATCGCCGGAATGAAGCCGAGCGCGGCCGAACCAAGGGCGCCGGCAAATGCGAACGCACAGGTGAAGATCACGAAGGCAACCAGCAGCAGGCGCTTCTTGCCGACCTTATTGGCCAAGATATTGACCGGCAGATAGAACAGCACGGAGACGCCGGTCATGAGCACGAAGTAGATGGTCGTGGTGGTTTCCGGCAGCTTGAGCAGGCTGGTCACGAAGAACGGCAGACCGGTCTGGAAGGTGGTGATGGCCACCCAGTAGACCATGTCGGAGCATACGAACTTGCGGAATTCGCCGTCGCCGAACGTCTGCTTCAGGGATTCGATGGCCGATTCGGAGGTGGGCTGGGAGTTGACGTAGTCCTTCTCGCGGATGGCCAGCGGAGGCACCAGCATGCACACGAACGCCACGGCGGCCATGATGGTGAAGGTCACGCGGATGGCGGTGATGCGGCCCATCATCGGCACGAACGCGCCCCAAATCACCGGCGCCACGTACGCGATGGCCGTGCCGGCCACCCAAGTGAAGGAGATGGCGGTGGAGATGGTGAGTTGCTGCTTGGAGTCGTGGCCGAGTTCGGCGATGAGCGCGTTGTACGGCGTGCAGTAGAACGTGAGGGCGATGTAGTAGCCGATCACGGTGACGAACAGGAACGCCGCGTTCACCCAGCTGGTGCCGTTGATCGGGCTCCAGAACACGAGCACGGTGACCACCGCGAGCGGCAGGGCGGCGAATTTCAGGAACGGCATACGTCGTCCGGATTTGGCGTCGCAACGGTCGGAGAGGGACGCCACGGCCGGGTCCACGAAGGCGTCGAAGAATCGGGCGAAGGCGGTGATGCCGCCCACCACGGTCACGATGCCGAGCACAACCAGGCCTTGCGGCACGAACACGGTCTGGCCTTGGGAGATGGTCTCCTGGTCAGGTTGGTAGAAATACACGAGCCAGTTGGAGATGATGCCGGAAAGCAGTGCCCAGCCGAACTGGCCGACCGCAAACGCCCACACTTTGGCGATGGGGAGATCTTTGATGGCTGACTTCGCCGGTGCAACTTGCGCACCCGTTACACTTGCTGTAGTCGTATTGCCCATTCTCACAACCTCCGAATCAACATTGACACAGTGTCAAAATCCAGTATACACCGGCACACCATGCGTTCTACGATAGTGGGCATGACAAGTCTGACCGAGCAACTGCCATACGTATACGCTTTTCCTGATGCGTTGGGGACCGGATTACTGGTGCACACCGAGAGCGTATTGGACGATGAGATACGCGATCGTATTGGCTCGTTCATCCATGAATATGAGGTTGTATTATCTCGATTCCGCGATGATTCGACGGTCGGCCGGATGCGCACGGCCACGCATGGCGGCACGTTCGATTTTCCTGACTGGGCATCGGGTCTGTTTGGCCTGTACGACCGCCTGTTTACGGCAACCGATGGGGCGATCGACCCATGCGTGGGCGAGGATTTGATTCGGCTTGGCTATGACGAGTCGTATTCGTTTACGACTGCGCCAGATGCCGCTGAACATGCAGGCGCGATTCACGGACGAGCCGTTTGGTCAGCCGACGTTGAGCGGCATGGCACAACACTGGTGACGCGTGGACCGGTCGCGCTCGATTTTGGCGCGTGCGGTAAGGGGTATTTGGTGGATTTGCTTGCGGGGATGTTGGGTGATGGCGCGGGTCACCCTCAACCCATTCAATACGTCATCGACGCCGGGGGTGATTTGCTAGTGCACACGGACGAACCAATCACCATCGCCCTTGAAGATCCTGCCGATCCGGCCAACGCCGTAGGTACGGTCGAAATCAGCCACGGCGCATTCTGCGCGAGCTCCCCCAGCCGCCGCCACTGGTCTGACGCCGCAGGTCACCAACTTCACCATCTGCTCAACGCCATCGACGGACTACCGGTTGACGATGTAGCCGCCACATGGGTGGCCGTCACGCCGCCATCGAGCGCCATAACCACGAAGACATCGACGCATGGCAGCAATGCCTCGACAACGGCAAACCGCGATACCGACGATTCGTCGAACACCGTTGCGGCACACGTCCCTGTCACACTGGCCGACGGACTCGCCACAGCCCTGTTCACTACCTCGGCCGCCCAGTTACGCGCTCACTTCGATTTCGAATGCGCCATCCTCAACGCCAATCGTGCCGCCGCACAATCCCCCAATTTTCCGGGCGGTTTTTTCACACACTAATGTACGAAATCATCAGTATCACATCCAGTGGAGCATTCCCTCGGGTGGACCGATGGGTTGCTCCCCTCAGTCAGCTACGCTGACAGCTCCCCTCGGAGAGGGGAGCCGAGTATAGCTAATCCGCTAATCCGCTAACGCAGGAAACAATCCGTCAGTCAGCGAGTGCGAACTGGCTGTTGTACAGGTCGGCGTAAAAACCGCCCGCCGCCAGCAGCTCGTCGTGCGTGCCGCGCTCGATCACGTCGCCGTGGTTCATGACGAGAATCATGTCGGCGTCGCGAATCGTGGAGAGGCGGTGCGCGATCACAAAGCTCGTACGCCCCACGGTCAGCGCGTCCATGGCCTTCTGGATCAGCTCTTCGGTGCGGGTATCGACCGAGGAGGTGGCCTCGTCGAGAATCAGAATCGGCGCGTCCTGCACCATCGCACGGGCGATGGTGAGCAGCTGCTTCTGGCCCTGGGAGAGCGACGACTTGTCGTCGAGCACGGTGTCATAGCCATCCGGCAGCGAGCGGATGAAGTGGTCGAGGCCCACGGCCTTGCACGCATCCTCGATTTGCTTGTTGGTCACGCCAGGCTTGGAGTAGGCGACGTTCTCGCGCACAGTGCCGCGGAACACCCACGTATCCTGCAGCACCATGGAGAACTGGTCGTGCACGTTCCAGCGCGGCACGGACTTGGTGTCCACGCCGTCAATCGAAATCGAACCGCCGGAAATCTCGTAGAAGCGCATCAGCAGATTGACCATGGTGGTCTTGCCGGCACCGGTCGGGCCGACGATGGCGACCTTCTGACCGGCCGAGACTGAAGCGGAGAAGTCGTTGATAATCGGCTTGCCCGGCTCGTAGCCGAACTGCACGTGGCTGAATTCCACGTCGCCCTTCACTTCGTGGCCGTTGGTCCCAAGCAAAGCGGACTTGCCGGATTCGTCTTCCATCTCCGGCTCTTCAAGGAAGCCGAACACGCGCTCGGCGGCGGCCGCGCAGCGCTGCAGGTTCTGGAAGGCCTGCGCAAACTGCGAAAGCGGCTGAGTGAACAGGCGGACATACATCATGAACGCCACGATCACGCCGAACTCGATCTGCCCGTCGAGCGCGAGCGCCGCGCCCACCACGCACACCACCACGTAGCCGAAGTTGCCCACGAAATTCATGAGCGGCATCATCAGGCCGGAGAGGAACTGCGACTTCCAACCGGACTCGTAGAGGTCCGAGTTGTACTTCTCGAAGCGACGAATCGAATCCGCCTCGCCGTTGTACGCCTTGACGATGAGGTGGCCGGCGTACATCTCCTCCACGTGGCCGTTGACGTCACCCAGCGCCATCTGCTGCCGGGCGAAGTACTTCTGGGAGGACTTCATGATGGCCATCATGATGATCAGGCCGATGAGGCTGGCACCGATGGAGCACAGGGTCATGATCACGTTGTTGTAGAACATCATCACCAGCGCGCCCACGAACAGCGTCACCGAGGTAATCAGCGAGCCGAGCGACTGCCCCAGCGTCTGGCCGATGGCGTCCACATCGTTGGTGATGCGGGACAGCACGTCGCCGTAGCTGACCTTGTCGAAGTATTTGAGCGGCAGTTTGTTGATTTTGACCGAGATCGATTCGCGCAGTCGCTGGGCGGTGCGCTGGGTGACGTTGGCCATCATCCAGCTTTGCACGTAGCCGAGCACGGCGTAGCCCACGTACAGGGCCACCAAAGTCCAGGCGATACGGCCGACCGCGTTGAAATCGACCGAGTTCATCACCGGCTTGCCGTTAACGATGGCGGGCAGGCCCTTGACGATTTCGTTGGTCATGTCCTTGAGCTTGTCCGGGCCGATGATCTGGCAGACGGTGCCGGCCGCGCCCAGGATAAGCGCGATGATGATGACGGGAAGATAGTTGCGGCAATAGTTCACGAGCTTGCCCATGACTTTGCCGAAGTCGTTGGGCTTTTCGGTGGTGCGCCCACCGCCCATTGGTCCTCTTGGCATTTGTTTTACTCCTTAAAAGTCCGTATTGACCTCCCTCTGATGAAGGAGGTGGCGCGAAGCGCCGGAGGGAGAGAAGCCGTACGCGACTACCCCTCAGTCAGCTGTGCTGTTTTATTCGCTCGCTTATCAGCTCGTCTTCGCCTGGGAACAGCCCACTGGGCTGTTCCCTTTACGGCTCAGCCCCTGACATGGGGAGCTACCGCTGCCGCCCCCCCTACGCCGTAAGCTCCGACTGGCTGAGCTGGGATTCGGCGATCTGGCGGTATACGTCGCAGTTGTCGAGCAGTTCCTTGTGCGTGCCCTGACCCACGACCTTGCCGTCGTCGAGCACGACGATGCGGTCGGCGTTCATGATGGTGCCGATGCGCTGGGCCACGATGAGCTTGGTGGAATCCTTGGCCTCGCGGGCGAGCGCGTCGCGCACTTCGCGGTCGGTCTTGAAGTCGAGCGCGGAGAACGAGTCGTCGAAAATCAGGATTTCCGGGTGACGGTACACCGCGCGCGCAATCGACAGGCGCTGCTTCTGGCCGCCGGACACGTTCGATCCGCCTTGGGCGATCGCGGCGGAATACCCGCCGTCCATGCGCGCCACGAACTCGCTGGCCTGCGCCACGTCGGCGGCGGCCCTGACGCGATTCAGCTGCTCGGCCGGTATATCAGCACCTTCCGCAGCCTTGCCAGCGGCGATCAACGCGGCCTCGCGCTTGCGCCCGGCCGGAGTGGAGGTGTCCGCCATCTCGACGTCCGCCGATTCGCCCGGCTGGTCGCCGTAGCTCACGTTGGAGGCCACGGTGCCCTTGAACAGCACGGACTGCTGCGGCACGTAGCCGATCTTGTCGCGCAGGGTCTTCAGGTCGTAGTCGCGCACGTCCACGCCGTCGACCAGCACCTGGCCTTGGCTGGTGTCATAGAAGCGCGGCACGAGATTGATAAGAGACGACTTGCCGGAGCCGGTGGAACCGATGAATGCCACCGTCTGGCCCTGCTCGGCGGTGAAGTTGATGCCTTCCAGCATCGCCTCGCGCGAATCCGGGTAGGTGAAGCTGACGTTGCGGAATTCCACGGTGCCTCGCTGACCGGTTTTGGCCACGTCGGCGGCGGTTTTGGTGCCGTTCTCGACGATCGGCTCGGTGTCGAGTACCTCCATGATGCGCTGCGCGGACACGTCGGCGCGCGGCCAGAGCACGAACACCATGCTCATGAGCAGGAAGCTCATGATGACCTGCACGGAGTAGTTGGAGAACACCACCATGTTGGAGAACACGGTGAGCTTGTCCTTGAGCCCGGCGGCATCGATCAGGTAGGTACCGATCCAGTAGACGGCAAGCATCAGACCGTTCATGATGGTGTTCATCAGCGGCATCATGAACGCCATGACGCGGTTGGTGAACAGCTGGGTGTCGGTGAGGTCCTTGTTGGCCTTGGTGAATTTGGCTTCCTGGTAGTCCTCGGCGTTGTAGGCGCGCACCACACGCAGGCCGGTGAGGTTCTCGCGGGCCACGAGGTTGATGTTGTCGGTGAGCTGCTGCATGGCCTTGAACTTCGGCATGACCATGGCCATCATGATGACGATGGCCACCAACAGAATCACTACGGCGATTCCGGTGGCGAGCGTCCATTCGAAGCCTTCGCCGGCGATCTTGCACACGGCCCATACTGCCATAATCGGCGATTTGACGATGAGCTGCAGGCCCATGGTGATGAACATCTGCACCTGCGTGACGTCGTTGGTGGAGCGGGTGATGAGGCTGGCGGTGGAGAACTTGCTCATTTCGGCCGGGCCGAAGGACTCGACCTTGCGGAATTCGAGCGAGCGCAGACGCTGGGTGAACGAGGCCGCCACGCGCGCAGCGATGTAGCCGGTGATGATGGCACACGCCACGGATCCGAGCGAGATGAGCAGCATCTTGCCGCCGGCAATCCAGATGTCCTTCATGTGGCTGCCCGGCGTTTCGACCAGCGTGGTGATGTCTGACATATAGTCGGGCAGTTTCAGGTCGAAGTAGACCTGCCCGACGATGGTCACCAGGGCGATGAGCATCTGACCGATCTCCGCTTTGGAGAGGTATTTCATGATGCGAAGCATTGGTTTCCCCTTGTGTTGGTTGGGTTGGTTATTGGTTATTGACGATTGGTTCTTAAGTTGGCTGGGTTATCGGCGATTATCGGTTCACGATGTCTTAATAGTTTCCATTGTTTGATTACTTACACTGTGAGATATTACGCGCACTTCTGCATGTTCGCTGTGAGCGTCCTCAATTAGCCTTGCCGATTAGTTCTCCGCGCGCTTAGCTGCCATGTGTTCAGCCACGCGCTTGTCCCGCTCCACGAATGCCTCACGCACTTGTTCAGCCGTCGGCCGAGGCCGCCCCGGATGGCAAATCGACATATATGTGGTGAACTCAGACACCAGGTCAACGAATTCGCGCGTGCGCCGCTCCCCCATTTGCGAGAAAATCCAGCAAATTGCGGAACGCATTTCCTCTATCATCCGATGAGACTGCTCGCGCCCGGAATCAGTGAGATTCACGCGAATAATGCGCCGATCCTTGGAATCAATGTCACGCGTGACCCAGCCTTTTTTCTCCAGAGACGACAGCACAGTGGAGATGCGGCCGGAACTGGCCTGCAGCGCCGATGCCAATTGCGATGGCGTTTGCGTCCCCTTCATGGACAGCTCCCGGAGCACGAACTGCTCACCATGGGCTCCACGAGTGAATTCCCTCTGCATTGTCGAACGATTGCCCCACACGCTGGCATACAGTTCACTAACTGCTTCCTGCTCAAATCCCATAAGAGCACCATCCATTCCCATTCGCCACACGGCAGAGCGCCGCAAACACCCCAAGAATATCTCACACCGTAAACAATTCATTACTAGAAACTATTTTTGGAACGCATAATGCACACACTCCACGCTCTTTGATATTCTGAAAGCCGCATAGATATTCACTTCGGGGCGTCGTCTAAGAATATTTGCTGGGCCAACGGTAGCGACGTTGGCATTGTGCTCCATGAGGTATCTGGTCGAAAAGGCGGACGAAGACAGACCAGTTGGGCGGAGCGCGCCCATACCTCAAAACCATTGCAATTATTGGCTTTGACCATTTTCGTGGAGTCACGAAAATGGTCATGAAAAACATAAGGACACACCCATGAACCGCGACGAAATCACACGCAAAACCAGCGAACTCAGCACTATCGCACACACCACCGAGGACTCCAAAGTTGAGTATTGGTATGCACGCGAGCTAATGACCTATATGGGGTACGACAGATGGGAAAACTTCAGCAAAGCTATTACACGAGCCAAGCAAGCTTGCGACAATTCCGGCGTATCCGTTGAATCCCATTTCCGTGACACTACGCGAGACGTGACTCTCGGCAGCGGTGCCACCCGCTCCATCGCGGACGTCAAGCTCACCCGATACGCCTGCTATCTCATTGCTCAAAACGGTGATCCAAAGAAAGAAGAAGTGGCACTTCTCCAGAGCTATTTTGCCGTTCAGACTCGCAAAACGGAAATCATTGAGCAACGCATGGGAGAAATCAGCCGGCTCGCCGGCCGAGAGGCCCTTGCCACTGCAGAGAAGAAACTCTATCCGTATACCCAAATCACACACAACAAAACCGCACAAGTGCACATGTACACGCCCAACCACGCCGCAGAACGCCGGCAAGGATGTGATACAGGCCACAGAAAGCGTTGTACCGCCTAGGCAATGCAACAATTGTCCGCTATGCTCTGAAGGCAGATGGCGGCACGGATGCCATCCCAAAGAGGGGGTATGACCATGATTCGGGGTATGAACCTATGCAGCATCGCCGGCTGCACGCACGAAGCAGAAGAAGCGGGCATGTGCAACATGCATTTCACATCGGCGCTGGTTCACGGAGCGCTGCACTACACTGCGGGCGGACGTCCGTCGCACTGCTGAGCGCAACAACAAAGCAAAACAACCAGTAACGCTCAACGGCTTCCACATGTTCATGCTCTAATTGCATGTACTTGCAGACACAATGGCCGGTCTGAGCCAGCTGCCCTCGCATGGAGCAGCTGGCTCAGACCGGCCATTATTGTTGCTTTGTACTGTTTGCACTGTATTGCGCCTGCATTGCGCAAGCTCGGGCGCACTCGGGTGCACTCGCTGAGTGGCGTGAATCGCAGATTGCTCAATAGCAACGCAATCCACGCTACTCAGCAGTTGCCATGGTTATGCGCGGCGTTTGCGGATGACGAGCAAGGCACCAGCCGCAGCTGTCAGCACCACAACCACGACCGCAATGGCAGCCACGGCAGCACCCGTATTCGAAAGGGGCGCAGCGCCATTAGCAGCCGGCTTATTCGTGGCAGTGCTACCGGGCTTAGCAGTGTTGCCAGGATTGTTGGTATCGCCGGGCTTCTGCTCTCCAGGGCCGGGAGTGACCTCCGTGGCTGTGACCGTGACTTCGAACGTCGCGTTCACGCCACGATAAGAGACGGTGATGGTCTTCGTGCCTGCGGTGGCAGAATCAAAGCCAGTGAACTTCAGATCACCATCAGTTGGATCAATCAGCTTGCGCAGCGTTTCGGTATCGCCGACTTTGTAAATGGCGGATACCTTCACATCGGCAGCGTTGAACTTATCGCCTACCTGATAGGAATCCTTGGTCACTTCCACAGCAAGCTCGGCCAACTGAGGCAGTTCGCCGAATGTCACTGTGTAGGTTTTCGCCGTGCCATCCTCAGCAGTTACAGTCACCGTGGCCACGCCGTTGTTCTCGGTCGAAGCCTGCTCCACTTGCACCGTAGCCTTTGCGTCAGCAGCAGTCGCCTCCACCGTCGGGTAGGAAGCAGCGTCTCCGGCCAGCGCACCGGCATATTCGGTGGTATCCGCGGAGAATCCGTCAACCGTCTTGCCATCCACAGTCAGATCAGCAAGATTGGCGTTACTAGACGGCTGCGGCTTTGGCGTTGCTTCACCTTCGGCGATGCGTACTTCAGCGATCTTGGCATAGTCATTGCCATCGGCGTAGGTGAAGTTGAGGCGAATGCCCTTGGTGGCGGGCAGAGCGCTCACATCGGCTTCCGTCACGGCTCCAGCAGCACCATTCACAGTGACTGCCGGCAGCGTGGCATCAGTCCACGTGGCGCTGTCTTCAGCTAGGTACGATACAGCGAAGCTCTTCGGAGCGGCCTCGCCCTTGGCCTTATCCACCGCAACGCTGAGCTTGCCCAGCTGATATGCCTTATCGAAGGTGTAGCTGAGCCACGGCGAGGTGTCGCCGGTGCCCCAGTTCGACCAGTTGGTGCTCAGGTTGTTGTCGCAAGTCAGGTCGGCCGTAGAAGCGGAGGCCCAGCTACTGGCCGGCTCATACTTCGAGGCCGCAGCGGACGAGCAGAACAACCGGGCAAGGTTGCTTTCCACAGTCACGGTGAACGTGGCGGTTACTGAAGAATCAGTGACAAGGCGTACCGTCACGGTTTGCTCGCCCAATTTGGTGGTGTCGAAGCCTTCCAGCGTGTATTCGCTTGGCTCCAGCACACGCGTTTTGCCATTGGTGAGCGTGGCGGTAACCGTCACGTCCTTATGCGCGAGCGTCTGCCCCTTGGCGATAGTGGCTTCAGGGTCCTTAGCCGCGATGGACTCCACAGCAGCAGTCTGCGAACCGAACGCAGTGCCGTTGAAGGCCACGGTGAATGCGCCGGCATTGCTGTTCGACGTGGCGAAGACACCGGCATCGAGCCCGGTTGCGTCCGCACCGGTCAGCGTTACCGTAGCGACATCCTGCCATTCATCGTTCGCGGAAGCACGCCAGTAGCCTTTCAGGGTATCGGTTGCGGCGCGCTCCAGCTTGAGTTGCACTTGGTCGCCGAAGCCGGCACCAACATGCGATGTTTCCTTATCGATGTAGCCATCGGCATTGGAATCGTACTGCATGTAAATGCCGCTTGGGCTGGCAAGTAACGTGGCATATCCCTTGCCGCCGTTAGCGTCAGCAAGACCGTTACGAACCACCAGGCCGGCACGCGGATCGCCATTACCGCCCAAGTCGAGCGGCTTGACCGTGGTTTCCAGCGTTTCGTTCACGTCCAGAGCATCAGGCTGGTACACCGCACTGCCCTCGTTGCGATCCGTCCAGACGCCACGATTGGCGTTGTCCGTAATCGTGAAGTCATAAGCACCGCCGGACGCAGAAACCTGGCACGCGCTGCCGCCCTTCCAATGGGCTTCCTTCCAACTTCCGGAAATCGGGTTGGAGCAGGAAACGTCGATGGTTCTGCGGAATGTGCGGCCCGGGTTGAAGTTGCTGCTCTCGGCAAGAGTGCCTGTAATGGTGTAGGTTCCCGGCACATTGAATGCGTAGGTGCTGCCGGCAGCCTTGGTCGACTTGCTGACTGCCGTACCGCCTTCCACATTCCATGTCACCTTGGTAGCAATGGTATCGTCGCCTTCCTTGACGTTGACGGTGTCCGGCAGAGTAACGGTTCCGCCCGTGTTCACGGTCTTCGGGAGATCATCGCCGGTTTCCACAGTCCAGTTGACCAGCTTGCCCTTGGCGCTACCATGGTTGCCCCAATAGCTCAGATCCCAACCGTCGGGCTCGCCTTCTTGAGCAGGATTGTGCATTTCGATGGTGCCGTTCTCACCGATGGTCAGCGGCAGCCAAACATAGGTGGAATCGGCTTTACCGGAATCCCAACGGTCACCAAGGTAGATGAAGTGACCTTTCTCCTGGTCTACTGCGAGCACACTAGCCGACTGCGAACCGAATGTGGTGCCGCGGGTATCGCCCACGGACAACAGACCATCCGCGCCTTCCGGCATGTTGTTGTACCACGTGTTCTCGTTGACATCGTCCTTTTCCACGCCACGGGTCCAGCTTCCCAGCATGGAGCCGGCGGTGTAGTAGGTCTGCTTGTTCGGGGCCCAGCCGGTTGCACCAGATGCGATGATGTTGTAACGCCCGTCATATTGGAATACGGCAGGAGCTTCCAGCGAACCATTTTGTTTGACGATTTGGAAATCTTCGCCACGCACCGGGGCATCCGTAGTAGCGTCTGCAAGAATGTATGGGTACTGCCCGTCAGCAGAGTACTGCTTTTGTCCCTCGGACTGGTCCACATTCGTGGTCTTGACTACATTGGTGTAATCATCGTTGAGCTTGGCGATGTACAGCGTGGCATTGGCTTCGGAAGAATACAGTACATAGGCACTGTCGTCCTTCGGGTCCACGAACACAGTCATATCGCGGCTGTCACCGTTCTCACCCCAGCTGGGGTTACCTGCGGCTTCTTTCCAATTGTTCTGGTTAGGCAAACGATAGGCACCCACCATAGTGAACGGGCCCGCCGGATTGTCGGAAACAGCCACGCCCGCAAGTGCACGTGCATAGTTGGAACCGCCCGGCGTGGTGCTTCCATCGGAATGCCACCACAGCACGTATTGCTTGTTCTTCTTGTTGTAGATGATCTTCGGACGCTCGAAAATGCCCTGTACGGAATCAACCGCGCCATCACCATCCTGATCGGGGTTGGTGTTGAGGTACGGGAAGATTGCGTCGGCCTTGGCAGCGTCCACACTGCCGTCGGACTTGGTCAGGTTGTAGGCCTTGTCGAAGTAGGCGTAATCGGCATTGCTCTTATCCGTCAACTGAGATTTGCTGGTCACCGCACGCAGCGCCACACCAAGATCGGTCCAGTTGTATAGATCTGTCGACATATAAGCATGAACACCGGGGCTGTTGTCGTAACCGTTAGAACGGTCTTCGCCATACCAGTAGTAGGCGTCGCCGACCTTGACCACTTGGCCACCGTGCGCTTGGATGTGTGTGCCGCCATTATCATTGGCGTTCTTGGCATACCAATATGGCTGGAAGTAATCGCTAGCGTTCTTGCCCGGATCGGCTGTGGGCTGGAACTTGGTGTATGTCGGCACTTGGCCGATGGTAGGCAGGTAATCCACACCTGCCGCACTGGCACTTGCAGCGGCCAGCCCGCATGACAATAGCGTTGCCGCGGCGGTAATTGCCGCGATAAGAGCGCCCTTGCCCTTATTGTTTATCTTCATTGATTTGGTTCCTTGATCGATGGGAACGGTTTTTTGAACAAACAGTTATGTCGCTATCCGCGAAGCCAGAAAAGGTTCGACAAATCAATATACCGATACTGAAAACTCAGTATTCAACTTGTCGGACCAATTATGGTCAAAGAGCGGAGGAACCGGCCGGCAATAGTCAATATTGCCGGCTTGTTCCTTCACCCATTACTGCGCGAGGGTGCTATGCACGCTTGCGCAGCATGAACAGTGCACCCGCGGCAGCGGCCAGCAGAGCGACAGCGCCAGCGATGGCGGCAACACTGGAACCGGTGTTGGCCACCGTGTTCTTGTTGCCGTTGCCGGTGGCACCGGGCTTGTTGGTGTTGCCGGGCTTCTGTTCTTCAGGGCCAGGGGCGACTGCGTTGGCCTTGACCGTGACGTTGAAGGTCGCGGTCACACCACGGTAGGAGACGGTAATCGCCTTCTTGCCTGCGGTGGTGGAGTCGAACGAGCCAATCGCAAGCTGCGGGTCGTCAAGAGCGACCGGCACTTCCTTGGTCTTGTCGCCGCTCTGGTAGACGGCAGTCACCTTCAGACCGGCGGTATCGAGCTTGTCGCCGATGGCGTACTCGGTCTTCGTGGGTCCGATCACCTTGAGCGAAGCCAAAGTGAAGGCGTTGAAGGTCACCGTGTAGGTCTTCGTCTCAGACTCGTCGGCTGAGGTCACCGTAATGGCGGCCTTGCCGCCAAGCTTGCCATTCTCAACCGCGTCGCCAGTCACCTTGACGGCGGCGGCATTGTCGGTGGCGAAGGCCTGCAGCACCGGGTTTGCCTCGGCGTCGACCGGCAGATCAACCGTGTAGTCGGTCTTGGCCGGGTCGAAGCCTTCAACGGTTTCGCCGTCAAGACGCAGGTCGCCCAGCGTGGCATCGGATGCTGGCTGCGGGGTGAGTACCGTGCTGTCTTGTGCGAACACCTGGATCTCAGCCACGTTGATGTACACCTTGGTGTCCTGCAATGTGTTAGTCAGGCGGATGGCCTTGGCCTTTACCGGAGTGCCGAGCACGAAGTCAACGGTCGGGGTGTCGGCGGCGGTGATGCCGTCGGAGCCAGAGCCGGCATCGCCGGCCTGTATCTTCCAGCCATCCTTGGTACCGACTCCATGCCATTCGTCAGCCTCATCCTGGTATTCCAGCGTCTGGCTCTTCGGCCAAGACGCACGACCATCGTAGTAGAAGAAGGTCTTCACTTCGGTGATGGTCTGAGCTTCGTCGAAGGTGAACGTGGCGACCGGGTCCACCGTCGAGGCGGTGGAAGCCCAAGTGGACCAACCCTTTGACGTAGTGTCACCATCGATGGCCTTGGAAGCGGAGGCACCCTCCTGGAAGTTCACCGAGAAGTTCGTGCCAGAGGCCGCGGCGATGTTCTTCGCAGCACCCTGAACCGGCGTCACGAATGCCTGAATTTCGGTGGCGTTCATATAGTCGTTGTTCACGGTGTTCACAATGCGCACCTTCGTGGCATTCACTGTGCCCTTATCGGCCTTGAACGTCACCGTCTGGCCTGCGGCAGGCTTAACATCGCTACCGAATTGCATCCACGTCTCGCCATCAGTGGTGTACTCGGCCTTGGCGGAAGCCGGAGCCTTGTCACCATACGTAATGGTCACGCTGCTAAGCTCACACTCAGAGCCGAAGTCAATCGTGGCGGTCGGGCTGGCGGAATAGTCACCAGCAGAGTTCCACGTCACCCAGGCTTCAGCGGACGTGTCACCATCGGTGAGCTTCTTCCACTGATCGCCCTTGCTGTATTCCGTCTGCTGGTTGGTCACGGTCAGGCTGGAAGCAGTGTCGGCCACATTCTCAGGCGTGGCGGCGGTGACATAGATCGTGCCCTTCAGCGCAATCGTGGTCGCGTCGTCCAGCTGGTAAGTACCGGTCACGGCAATGTTGTCGCCAGCCTTGGCATCGGCGAGCTTGGTATCAAGCCCATCGAAGTTCCACGTAACCTTAGCCGCATCGCCCTCGAATGCAGGCGATGCCTTGACGTGCAGATACACCGGCGCAGCCTCAAGCGCGGCCTTCGCCTCGCTCGCACTGGTGCCGGCCAGCACTGTAGCCGATACCGGATCGGAAACGGTGAGCGCGCCAACGTAGACCGTAGCGGCGACATTGAACTCGTTGCCGTACACATCGGTGGCGGTAGCGGTGGCTTCGTAGGTGCCTTCCTTGGCCACATCGACCTTGGAAGTATCCCAGTTGGCAACCGTGGCCTTGCCTTCGCCCCAGGTGTAGTAGAGCGTGACTTCGGTCGGCAGCGCGGCCTTCTCGTTAACGGCGGTCTGCACGTTCACGGTCTTCTGGCTGGTCGGCGTTACATTGCGTAGAGTCCATGTCTGGTTGGCGGACGGCGAAGTGCCGCTCGGTGACTGCCACAAGCCAACCTTCGTGCCGACTGTGGTACCAGAGTTATCCACATCGAGGTTCGTCTTAGTCGCGGCATTGAGCAGCTGGTAGGTCGAACCATCGGAAGTGTTGAGAATCCACTTGGCAGCCGGGTCGGACTTAGCGGCCTCAACCGTTTCGTTGGAAAGCGCGTTCGTGCCATCCTTGGACACCAGCACCTTGCCTTCGGCGTTAGTAATCACATAAGCCTTGAGATCAGGGCGCTCGGAGTCGGCGGGCTGCTCGATCTGGGTAAAGGTCCAAGTCTGCTTCTTGGCGTTCTCGGCATCGGAAGCGACGTTGGCCAGGGACAGCGCGGAATCACCAGAAGTGGTATCAGCCACGGCCTTGCCGGACTGCTTACCAACGAGCTGGTAAGTGTCGCCGGTCTCGACGGCAGCATCCTTAGCGTAGCCGGTCACGCCAGTGAGCTGGATGGAGGCGATAGAACGGGCGGGCACAGTGACCGTAGCGGTCTTGGCAGCCTTGTCAATCATCACAGAGCCTTCAGCTTGCTTGACGTTGCTGGTCTTGGCGAAGACTTCCGGAGTGGCGGAATCGACACCCGCGTTCTTGTCTTCGGCAGAGGTTTCGGTGGTCAGGTAGAGCTCACCGTAAGCGTTGTCGGCAATCTCGCCGTACTTCGACAGGTCGATGACGAAGGTCTGGTCAGAGGTGCCGGAGTTGCGGTGGATGACGGTCTGTGTCTTGCCATCGTCGGAGGTGGCAGTCATGTTGTTGTCCTCATCGTTGTTGGCGATGACCTTGTCGCCCGCGTGGATGAAGTGGGTGATGGCCTTGACGCCGTTGTACTTGGCGTTTGCAATAACCGTGCACGGTTCAAGTCCATCGGTGGTACCGCCGTTGTTGTTCACGCGGCGCTCGGAGTAGAGCTTGCCGTCCATGCCAGCCACGGTGCAGTCGAAGTCGATGAGCACGGTGCCCCAGTTGGTGTTCTCACCGGCCGGATTCACATTCGAGCCCATCTGCATGTTGTAGAGGTCCTCGACCACCTGCCAGAAGGTGAAGTCCTTGGACTGCAGGCGGGTGACGTTGGAGCTGATCTTGCTCATCATGCCCAGCGCGTTGTCGAAACCGTACGGGTTGTAGGAGCCAGACTGCCAGGAGCCGTCCACCTCGCTCATCGACAGCTTCTTGCCGTCTGCCTGAGCGATATCGCGCGACTGCATCTGGTTGCTGTCGGAGTAGGCGTGAACGTTGTACTGGCCGATAAGGTCCTTGATCGCCTGCGGGTACTGGTTGTACGACTTGACGAAGTCGGCGGAGTTCGTGGCATCGGTGGCTGCGATGATGGTGTCATCATTGTCCTTGAGCGCCTCAGCGAGTGCGGTAATCGTCTGCTGCTGCTGGGCGTTGCTGACATGCATACCCTCCTGCGGCTTCTTCAGCGCGTTGGAGTATGGGGTGACGGACTTATCTTTGTCGGAGTAGTACTTATCCCAGTAGTTGTTAATGAGCTTGGTGTTGTCATCACTCTCATCGGTGTACTTCGAAGCCATGTCGCCCGGAGTGCCCCAGTAACTGGTCTCGGACTCGTTGAACGGCTCGACCGTGTCAACGTTTGCGCCAAGGCTTTCGAGGTGCTCGACGTTCTTGGCCATGTACTGAGCGAATTTCTCAGGGTTTGCAAGATTATTGCTACCGGAGTTGCGTCCACCAGTGGCGTAACCGCTGTTGGTCAGGAACCACGGAGCGGAGTTGGCGAAGGCCTCTACGTCGGTGATGTCAGGGTTATCGCCGGTGGCACCGCGCTCAATCCACCAGTCTTGGGCGGCGGACTTGGAGAAGTCATACTGGTTGTCGTCAGTCGGGTCGAATGCCGCAGCCAGCTTGTCTTTGTCGGCCTGCTTGGTGGTTACGCCATTGCCATACGTGCCGGAACCGGTGGCGTCATCTTTCCACGTGCCAGGCACGGCAGCGCCTTGGCGCATGAATGGGTAGCCGTAGGCAACATCGGAGGCATTGCCGCCGCCCACGTTGTAGCGGGCCATGTTCAGGTCCAGTCCTTCATCACCGAAGATGGACTGGTAGAACTGTTCGCGCAGCTGTTTGCCGTATTCCACAGCCTTAGCCTTGGAAGCGTCATCGCCGAGATTGGTGGTGATGGCCGATTCCTCGCCGAGGCTGCCGGTGGCGTTGGCGAACCAAGCCAGTGAGGTGCCCCAGCCATCGAAACTGTTGGCATACCACGGGTTCGGGGTCACGGTAATGGCATCGTTATCAGCCGCATACGCAGTGCCGGCAACCGCAAACGCCCCTCCTCCCACTAGTGTTGCCGCCGCAACCATTGCAGCAAGCGATTTGCTCAGTACCTTCATTGGTCTCCTTAGTGTTCCTGCTATCCGCCTTATACCGGAAAAATCGGCCTTTGCTTCACTGCGCCGGCCTCTTTGCCTGATACATGACCTACGTCGACTCCTTCTTTCGGCGCAGCCAAAATGTTTACGCAAACATTTTGATATGAGCGATTTTATCACAAAACCGTCACCCAGCAAACAACTTCAGAGACCACAAACGACGCACAAAGTCATGAGCCATTCGAATTGCGCTGGCCCAATCGCTACGAATCATATTTGCCGTAGCCCTTAAGTGAATCCCACTGCATCGAGATATCGCGCCCGCTATCCCTTCCGATAACGCCGACCACGCGTGTTGCCTTCAGCAATCAGCTTTCCTTGCGCAACTAAACCGTTTAGGAATTTACGGACTGTTCTGTTATCGAGCTCTGTTATCTTGGCGAGTTCAGGTACAGTCACATAGTCAACCTCTGTCAAGCGTCGATTCATCGCCGACAGCATCGCTGCCCGCGAATCAATTTCACCCGATGCGGTTGCATCTGCTTTCTTACCATCCACACGTTCCCCGCCAATGAGCCTCGCACCCTCTTCGGCATCTTTCTCAACTACAGATCTCACGCTAGCAAAACCAGAACCATCCACGGTCTTCAGCGCAGGAACAATAGGAATCGTCGCCTCGAATATGTCACCATCGCGGAACTCAGGCTCTCGCTCAGTATATTGCCGGGACGCTCTTATCAGATTCCGCAGTCCGCTACCCAGCTGCTCGGCTATGCCGGTCTGCACAAACACATTAGCGATAATCGGATTCTTTGGCATTGGCGTGAACTCGCCCAGCTTCATTCGACCTTCAAAGAATGAGCGCGAAGCATTAACCGTCCGGATGGATTCATTATCAATGGTGACACGCGCCACCACCGGACTGGAATACTCCCGATGCATGAGGCTGTTTGCCACCAATTCACGGGCGATCATCGTACGCGGGCTCACTCGCTTATCGCCCTTTAACACAAAGCGGTCAGGCAGATTCCGCTCAGTAAATTCACGGAGTTGCTCGTACGAATCGAACAAGTTGGTCCGCACCATAAGTCGGTCATCGTATCGGTCAATATTGTCTCGCCGAACCACGGCATCAGTAATATACGCTGGGCAAACCGAGGAAATGACTTCATCCTTGCCCAAGAGCAGCACTGCAGCAAGATTAAAGCCCTCTTCGCCGGTCGTGTAATCACGATCGTATAGCTTGGCGCTGCGGAACAGTTCTTCGTCAGACATAGTTCCCCAAGGGTGCCCAGCTCGCTGAGCGACCGCCAGCTGCCGCATTCGCGCAATCAGCTCAGGACGCAAATCAAACGGAGTCACGTAACGGAAAATTCGCCGTTCGGAATAGTAGTTCTGCTTGCGAATATACATTTGACTAATCTGGATATCGCTTTCGATGTGTGTATCCACATCAGCAATGCGATCAAACACTGCGCCCTTGAACCGCACAACCGAAGAACTCGGAGCTACCCAAATACGAACAACAATCCGTTCGTCGTACTCGATATGTTCCGTTTCCACCATTGGAGCCGGTTCGAACATCTTACGATTAGACACTACGTTGACAACGTTGCGCTCTATCTCACTAACGCGCTTAGAATCGACGCCGAGCACTTGACCGTCATCGTCAACGCCAAGATAAATGCTGCCACCAGAACGATTGGCGAATGAGCATACAGTCTCAAAAGTATCCGTATGAGGCAATTCGCTGCAGCGCTTGAACTCGACCATAGATGATTCACCGGCCTGCAGCACTTGCATAAGTTCATCCTGCGTCATCGCATTCCGCCCTTCATAGCGATAATTCATACATTAGGACATGGCACTTATCGTATTTTAGCATCTAATTAGTACATTAGGACATTGTTTTATGTCCTAATGTACTAATTAGGCGGCTAATTGTACTAATAATTGCACACTGATGTACTAATCCGATGATCGAATGCACTAATTGTCCGCACAAATGCACTAATCGGATGACCGAATGTATCAATGAGACCTATAGGCAGCCGATTGGCTGACGATCAGCCCAGTCATTGGCTATCGGCCGCTAGCCAGTCAGCCGCCAGCCGCCAACAGCCACCCAACCAATAGCCGCCAGCCAATCAGCCCGTCCAATCACTCCTTGTGTTCCAGTGCGGCCTTCAAATCGCGGCTACGGTAGCGTTCGCGCAGCATAGAGAATCCACCGAAGCCCACAAGCCACACCAGGCCGGCAATCGCGGAATTGCGCGTATCGTCCGCAAGGAACAACGTCAGGTAGATGAACACGAAGAACACGATTGCCACCGTATTGAGCACCTTCCAAGCGGGCATGACGAACCCGTCCGGAATGAAATCAGCGGAGCGACGGTACTTGCGGTGTGCCATCAGCGTCAGGATGTAGATGAACAGGAACACCGCGGAGCTGGCGGACGAGAACAGCACGAACGCTCCGGACACACCGGGGATGGCGTTGACGATCGGCGACAGCAGTATCAGCGCCGCGGACACCAGGATGGCGCGGGCCGGCACCTTGCGATCGGACACCTTGCCGAGCTTGTTCAGCATCGGGTTCGGCGACACCTCGGACAGCTGGTACAGGTGGCGGCCAGCCGAGTACAGCAGCGAGTTCAGCGCGGAAGATGCGGCGGTAATCACCACGAAGAACACCAGCGCAGACGCCCAATTCAGCCCGGCATACTGGAACACCATAATGAACGGGGATGCGAAGGAGCCGTCCTTGTTCGGCTTGAACGAGGTCCACGGCACAATGCACATGATGGCCACCAGTGCGCCCACATAGAAGATGAGCACGCGCACGATAATCTCGTTGATGGCCTTGGGCAGCACCTTGCGCGGATTCTTGGTCTCGGAGACGGTGACGCCCACGAATTCAATCATCTCGTAGGCGAAGAACACCATCTGGAAGCTCATGAGGAAGGCCATCCAACCGTTCGGCGCGAACGAGAAGTTGGCGAACAGGTTGTCGAATCCGGCGTGGCCGGCCGGGCTCACGTGGTCCACGCCGTGAATCTGCACGGCTGGGTAATGGTAGCCGATCACGATCATGACCACGGCGGTGGCGATCATCGCGCAAATCAGCGTGATCTTGATCATCGAGAACCAGAATTCCACCTCGCCGAACACCTTGACGGCAATCAGGTTGATGGAGACCAGCGACACCAGGAAACACAGCTCGATCAGCCATTTCCAATGGGTCAGGTCGATGCCGAACGTGTCGAAGAAGGTGATGAAGTACGTGGAGACGGCCGTGATCTCGGTCATGCCCAGCAGCACGAGCGCGGCCCAATACGTCCAGCCGGCGAAATGCCCCCACCCGTTGCCAAGGTAACGGGTGATGAAATTGATGAAGGTGTGCTGGCTGGGGTCACGGTACATCATTTCGCCGATGGCGCGCATCAGGAAGAACATGATGACACCGACCAGAATGTACACGAAGATGATCGAGGGGCCGGTTAGCGAGATTGACTTGCCCGAGCCCAGGAACAGGCCGGTGCCGATGGTGCCGCCAATGGCGATGAACTGTACGTGGCGATTGCTCAGGCCACGCTCCATCTCGTTGGTCTGGTCCAGGCTTTCGACAGACTTGAGTTTGCCCGTAGCCTGCTGTGTACCACCATTCACATTCGTATCGGCCATACTGATTTCATTTCTCTTCTCTGCCGCCCGATTGTTACGCACCAGACGCGATACTCGTTCAAAACAAGTTCAAACTGTATCACCGAAATATGTCACGAAAACCGCTCAGCTCAAGAATACATGCGATGATACTGTAAATATTCCGCCAAAAAGTTCAATTCATCAACACCAAATTGAACTTCTACCTCTATTCCACGGACTTGAGCGAGCTGACCGGGTCTACGCGATCGAGCACTGGGTTGGTGAACAGCTGCACCAGCAGCGCGAACGCCAGCGTCGCCACCACGGCAATCGCATAGCTGTACCAGTGCACTTCCACTTCGAAATACAGCGACGGCATATTCAACGCAGCAGTCAGTAATCCGCCTATCCACCTGCCAAGCGGCAGACCAACCACCACACCCATACCGGTCAATATCATCATCTCGCGGTTCACGTAGTTGTGCACCTCGCGGTCATAGAAGCCCAGCACCTTCAGTGTGGCCATCTCGCGGATGCGTTCGGACACGTTCGTATTGGCCAACGTAAACAGCACCACCAGCGCCAGGCCGCCGGCGAGCCCCACAATCAGCGCCACCACGGCACCCATCAAATCGAACTTAAACGTGGCGGCCAGATGCGCACAGCTCACGGCCTTGAGCACCGACGATTCCTCGCCCAACCGATCCGCATATTCGGCCTGTTCGGTCTCGGAACCTTTCAGCTTGGCGAGCATCGCGTTCCACGTCAAGGTCGAGGCAGTGCCATCTCCCGAAGCCGAAGACGTCACACCGTCGGCCGCAAACTTCTGGTCGTACAGTCGCTCACTGATGTACACATCAGAGCCGATGAGGTTGCGCGTCACCGCCGCAACCTTCACCTTGGCCCGCCCGCTGCCGCCATTGCCCAGCGTGACGGTGTCGCCCGCATGAATATCCAACGAATTGGCTGCGGACTTCGCCACAATCACACCACTATCGTCCAGCGCTACAGTGCCGCCACCCGCTTTGCCGAAGATATTGGGCAGCTCGAACCACCCATCGTCACCGGCCTCTTCCAGCGTGACCATGTCGTTCAGTTTGTTCAGCGAATTGTTGGGCACCGTCATCAGCTGCACGGTTTCGCTTTCCTGCGCCGCATTGCTCATCTCGCCACTATCCACGCGCAGATTCAGCGTTTCGGTGGTTTGGCCATCTTGTGCCACCTGCTTGCGCATCGCGGCGGCGTCATCGTCATTGGCCACGACCATCAAGTCATACTGGTAGATCTGCTCATATTGCTTGACGCCAGTCGTGTCGACGGTGTCGTTAATCGCAAATCCGCAGATAATCAGCGCTGTGCAACCAGCCACGCCGCCCACGGTCATAATCAAACGCGACTTGAATCGGAAGATATTGCGCGCAGTGACTTTGCCGAGGAAGTTCAGCCGGCTCCATACCGGGCGAATCCGCTCCAACAATATGCGAGCGCCCGCCTTCGGCGCCTTCGGGCGCATCAGCGCGGCGGGCGTGTGCCGTATCTCCTCGCGGCAGGCGAGCGCGGTGACCACGCCCACACCGACCACGAACAGCACGATGCCGGCCGAGCCGTACAGCCAGTCGTATTCAAGTCGCACACCGGGCAATATATACAGTCCCTCAATCACCACCAGCAGGAATGCCGGGATGCCAAGGAATCCGACCAGCAGACCGATGCCGCCGCCGACCAAGCAGGCGAGCAACGCGAACAGCAGATACCGGCTGGACACGGCGAGTCCGCCATAGCCGAGTCCAAGGTAGGTGCCGATAAGTCCGCGGTCTTCCTCGACCATGCGGGTCATGGTGGTCAGGCTCATGAGCACGGCGACCAGCAGGAACACAATCGGGAATGCGCGGCCGATGGATTCGATGGAACTGACGTCTGATTTGAGCGAGCTGAATCCGTCGATCGAAGCGCGCGTCTGCACATACCAACGTGCGTTGGCCACATCGTCGATGCGCCGTTGCTGCTTGGCGAATTCGCTTTCCGCTTCGCTTCGCATCGCATCGAGTGCAGACTGCGCATCATCCAGTTTCGCCTTGCCGTCCGCGAGCTGTTGTTCGCCTTCTTTCAGCTGCCGCTCGCCTTCTTCAAGCTGCCGCTTGCCGCTGGCCAGTTGGGCGGCCTGCGCTTCAAGTTGCGCCGACTGGGTTTCGAGGGTTGCGGCATTCGCTTCGAGTTCCGCGGATTTGGTATTGAGCTGTGCCTCTCCTGCAGCCGCTTCCTGTTCCTTGGCGGTCAGTTGCGCGTTCTGCTGGTCCAAGGTGGATTGTGCGGGGGCAATGGTTTCGTTTAATGTGCGCTGCAAATCGGCTTTCTGCTGGGCCAGACTGTCTCGCTGCGTTTGCAGTTCCGTTTGCTTGGCGGTCAGCTGTTGCCGCAGATCGCTGATTGACGGCACTTCAGGCACGGTAATGCCAAGGCGCGCGAGCAGTTGCTTGATGGCCTGCCATGTGGGTGAGTTGAGGTCGATATTCGGGTCAAGTTGCGCCAGTAGATTGTTGGCCTGTTGAATCATGGGCAGCATCTGATCAATTTGCGCCATGCCTTGGTCGATTTGGGTAATGCCCTGTTCGATTTTCGTGCGATTGGCGGTCAGTTCCGTTTGCGCCGCATCGAGCTGTTTGCGAGCCGAGGTGAGCTGCGTTTTGCCTGATTCGAGCTGGGTGCGCGCTTCGGCTATCTGCTGGCGACCTTGCGCGATCTGTTGACGGGCCGTTGCAATCTGCGCACGTCCATCGGCGAGCTGCCGTTCGCCATCGGTAATGGTTGTCCTGTTGTTCTCCAATTCGGTACGGCTATCTTGCAGTGTCGTTTCGTTGGCTTCCAGCTCGGCCCAGTTGTCGTCGATCTGCTTCTGGGCTTCGTCCAGCTGCTCGTTGGCCTCGTCTTGGGCATCGTCCAGTTTGCGCTGCGCGCTGGAGACGATCTGTTGACGACGGGCTTTCTGGCGTGTGGCCTGTATCTGATGTTCGATACGGTCGGCCACGGTTTTGACGGCTTCATCGTAGGCATCGGAAAACGTGTCAAAATCGGACGCACCAGTGACGGCAACCGATATCGCAGTGTATATATTGCCGGTCACGCCGTCGCTGGGTGCAAAGAACGTATAGCCCTCGGATGAGGTGGACCGGAAGGAGGTCATGCCCGAATAGCCGTCTGGATTGTTGAGGTCGCGCGGGTCGAGTACGACGCCGGTGATGGTGAGTTTCGTGGGGAACTGCGGGGATTGCTCGGCGTCGGCGTCCGTATTGGCGTCGGACTTCGCATCGGATGCCGAGGCATTGGCGGCGACACCTACCGTATCGGCATTATTGGAATCGTCAGTCTCCGTGGCCGCTACCGATATGACGGATGAAGAGGTGTCTTGTGGCGTCACAGTAATGGTGCCGCCAATCTTGAGTCCGCTATCGTTCAGGAATTGCTGCGTAACCGCCACTTCGCCGGCCTTGTTCGGCAGTTTGCCCTGCCGTATGTACGGCTGATCAAGCCCTTCGGTACCGATTTCCTGCATGGTCACGGTTTTCTTGGTGCCGTCCACCAACGTGGTCACCGTCTGAGAACGTTCGGGCTGCACGGTTTGCACACCGTCGATTCGGCGCAGTGCCGTTGCATCATCATCGGTCAGGCCGTATGTGGATAGCACCTGCAGGTCATGCAGTCCCTGCTGATCGTAAAAACGACCGGCCGCCAGAAAAGCATCGCGGCATCCGGCGTAGATGCCGGTCAGCACGGCCACGCCAAGCAGCGTGATGACGGCGATCGAGACGAACCTCTTCCAGCTGCGCAGCCAGCAACGCAACGTATCTTTGGCAGATACCGCAGAAACGCCCGCTCCTCGACCGCCGCTATCGTCGAGGTTCCGCCGTTTCACAGAATGTTTCACAGGTTGTTTCACGAATCGCCTCGCTTGTTTCACGGGGCGTTTCACAGAGTGTCTTGCAGTGAGCATCGCCAATCACCTACCATTCGATATCGGCGATGGGCCGCGGCGTTGCGTTGACCTCCTCGCTGGTCACCTTGCCGGAGCGGAAGCGAATCACTTTGTGAGCCATCGGTGCAAGCGCGGAATTATGCGTGATGATCATTACGGTCATGCCTTGTGTTTGGCAAATATCCTGCAGCAACTGCAGCACTTCCTTGCCGGTCTCGTAATCGAGCGCACCGGTCGGCTCATCGCACAACAACAGCTTCGGCTTTTTGGCAATCGCGCGGGCGATGGATACACGCTGTTGTTCGCCGCCGGACAGTTGCGCGGGGAAGTTGTCCATCCTCTCCCCCAGTCCGACTTTGCGCAGCGTTTCCTCTGGATCGAAATGGTCAGGGCAGATTTGCGAGGCGAGCTCCACGTTTTCGAGCGCGGTAAGGTTAGGCACCAGATTGTAGAACTGGAAGACGAAGCCGATATCGTTGCGCCGGTAGGTCACCAGTTCCTTTTTCCGCAGACCCGTAATATCGCGTCCGCCGACCACTACGCGGCCGGTTGTGGCGGTATCCATGCCGCCCAGAATGTTCAATGCCGTGGTTTTGCCGGCACCGGACTGCCCCAGAATCACGCTTAATTCGCCTTGTTCGGCGGTGAAGCTGGCCTCGTCGAGCGCGCGAATCACACTGCTGCCAGAAGGATATTCCTTGACCACATGGTCGAATTCGATATACGCCATCGCACACCTCCAACGCGCTCGTGGCAGCCACCTAGCCCCATAGGCCCCGCCAGAACTTCCTGCTATACTCAAGTAAAACAACACTGTGTCGGTTCTGCAACCAACAGTTGGATTGTGGGTTGTCGGAACTTGGGGAGAAGGCCATGTCCAAAGAATTGACGGAAAGCCGCCGCACCCGATACACACGGCTCGCCATGCAAGACGCGCTCGTCGAGCTGCTGCAGGACCAGCCGCTTGGGTCCATCACCGTCAAGGCATTGTGCGAGCGGGCGGACGTGAACCGTTCCACGTTCTATGCGCATTACACAAGCATTGAAGATCTACTGCACGATATCGAAGACGAGACCATGGCCTGGGTTACTGCCGCGCTCGACCAGTTGCTCGCGCAGCCTGATTCAGCCGGCATCGAGCACGTCATCGAACGTATCTGCCAATACATCGCCGACAATCGCAAGCATCTGCAGGTATTGATGAGCCCGAAAGCAGATATCGGCTTCCAACAGCAGCTACTGGGACTTATTTACAGCCGGCAGACAGTCGCCGAGCAGCTGCAGCCCGCCGCCAACGACCCGGTCGAGGCCCAAATGCGCATGCGCTTCGCCGTATCCGGCAGCATCGGCCTACTGCAATACTGGCTCGCCACCGACCTCGCAGCATCTCCGGAATCAGTGGCCCACACCATTTTCACCATGGGCATGCCCGTCTCGCAGTGAATTGGTGGGGATGGTTTGATAGGCCACTGCCGACTTTAGCTGTTTCGATCAAACGCGAATACCGGTATGGGCTGGCATCGGCATTCTTTGGCATTACGGCATGCCGCGCCTTACAATGACGAGCGTTGCGCATGGCGACCTCCCGCCGGTCATGCTAAAAATCAAAGAGACTCGAGAGAAGAGCACAATGAGTACTACTGACGCACCTAAGAAGTCGCGCGAAACCGACGATGTGCCGGTGCCGGCCACGCTGCGCAAGTCACTGAAGAACCGTCACATCCAGCTGATTGCACTGGGCGGCGCTATCGGAACCGGCCTGTTCTATGGTTCCAGCGAATCCATCGCGCTGGCCGGCCCCTCGATTCTGCTGGCCTACCTGATCGGCGGCCTCGCGATCTTCATGATCGTGCGCGCGCTGAGCGAGATGTCCGTCGAGGATCCGAAGGCGGGCGCGTTCAGCTACTATGCCACTCGCTACTGGTCCAAGCGCGCCGGCTTCATCTCCGGCTGGAACTACTGGTTCAACTACATCCTCGTCTCGATGGTGGAGCTGTCCGTGGTGGGCAAATTCGTAAACTACTGGTTCCCGGCGATTCCGACCTGGGTGTCGGCAGCCGTATTCCTAGTGGTCATCTGCGCCGCCAATCTGCTGGGCGTCTCCAAGTTCGGAGAGTTCGAGTTCTGGTTCGCCATCATCAAGATTGTGGCCGTGATTGCCATGATCGTCGGCGGCCTGGCCGTCATCATCTTCGCTCTGCCCACCGCATCCGGCATCAAAGCGAGCTTTGCCAACTGGTTCACCTTGGAAGGGGGCTTCTTCCCGAACGGTCTCATGGAGCAGACCAAAGACGGCACCTGGACCGGCCTGTTGATGGCGCTTGTCGTGGTGATGTTCAGCTTCGGCGGCACCGAGCTCATCGGCATCACCGCCGGCGAAACCGAGGACCCTCGTCGTACGATTCCCCGCGCCACCAATGACATTATCTGGCGAATTCTCGTGTTCTACATTGGCGCGCTCGGCGTAATCATGGCCGTCATACCGTGGAACACCATCGGCGGAGACGATGTTCCCAGCCCGTTCGTGCAAATCTTCGATTCCGTAGGCATCCACGCGGCCGCCGGCATCCTCAACTTCGTGTGCCTGACCGCTGTGATGAGCGTCTACAACTCCGGCCTGTACGCCAACTCCCGCATGCTGTACTCGCTGGCCAAGCAGGGCAATGCGCCCGCGTATCTGGGCAAGCTCAACGCCAAGGGCGTGCCGGTGACTGGCGTGCTGACGTCCGCCGTAATCACCGCTATCGCCGTGGTCGTGGTGTTCGTGTGGCCTGAGTTCGCGTTCAACTATCTGATGTCGATTGCCACCATCGCCGGCATCATCAACTGGACGATGATTATGTTCACCGAAATGAAGTTCCGTAAGGTGGTCGCCGCGGGCGGCGCTCCCGAGGATTCCGAGCTGGCCGGCAAGTCTGGCAAGGAAGCGCTCGACGCGATTCACTTCAAGCTGCCGTTCGCCAAAGTAACCCCGTGGGTGGTATTGGCGTTCCTGGCACTGGTCGTGGTGCTGATGTGCTTCTCCGCCAGCTACCGCGTCGCCGTCATCGCCGGCGTGATTTGGCTCGCCATCCTCTTCGCCGCCTACCAGATCACTCAGGCGAAGAGATAAGCCCATTACCATGTTTGGTAGGCCCCGATGGTCGGGGCCGGGTCGCCGGTTCCGGTATGACTTTCCTGCCCTGTCGTCGATGATCCGGGGGGGTGTTGTCGCCGGGAACGGGGACGCCCGATGACCGCTGATAGGAACCAGGCCGGCTACACGGACGCTTCAGGGGCGCATGGCGCAGGTCTCGTCGTAATGTGGGTGCGGCGCGGGCGTCCGGACTCCTCCGAGCCCGCGGCGACCGGAAAACCTTCATGACGGGAGGAACGATGATGACCCCGGACGACATCGACGTGTGGGTCGGCCTGGACGTGGGCAAGAGCGCGCACCACGCGCACGCCCTCGACCATGACGGGAACACCCTGTACGACAAGCCGTTGAAACAGGACGAGAAGGCCATCCGCACGATGCTGGGCAAGCTCTCCAAGCATGGCCGTGTGCTGCTGGTCGTGGACCAGCCCAACACCATCGGCTCCCTGCCCCTGACGGTGGCGCGGAACATGGGGATCGCGGTTGCCTACCTTCCCGGCACGGCCATGCGCAGGACCGCGCAGCTGCTGCCCGGGGACGCGAAGACCGACCGCAGGGACGCGCATGTGATCGCGTGGGCCGCGCTCAAGCTGCCCGAGACGCTCAGGGACGCGGGCCCGGATGACGAGACCCTCGCCGCCCTGAAGCTGCTCGCCGGCCACGACGAGGACCTCGCCCACGAATCCACCCGCCACGTCAACCGCCTGCGGAGCCTGCTGCTGCAGACCCACCCCGCGTTCGAACGCGCGCTCAAGGGCGAGAGAATCACGCGCGACGCGACGCTCGCGCTGCTCGAACGATACGGCGGGCCCATGGGCGTGAAACGGGCCGGGATCGAGGACGTGAAGGACTGGGCCAAGTCCAACGGGCTTCGCGCCGGCCGCATCATCGACGACATGTTCAAGGCGATCGGCGAGCAGACCGTCACCGTGCCCGGCACCCTCATGGCCGAGACCATCATCCCCTCCATCGCCCACGACATCAAGACGATCAGGGACCGGCGGCGCGAGGTCGGCCGCCAGGTCGAGAAGCTCCTGGAGGACCACCCTCTTCTCACGGTCCTGACGTCGATGCCCGGGATAGGCGTCAGGACCGCAAGCAACATCCTGCTCGGCATCGGCGGCGACATCGCCAACTTCAAATCGTCCGCCCATCTGGCCGCCTACGCGGGCATATCGCCCGTCACCGGCCAATCCGGCACCAGCATCAAAGGCGAACGGCCCTCCAGGCGGGGCAACAAACGCCTCAAGAACGCGCTGTGGCAGACCGCGTTCGTCGCATCCACCAAACACCCGCCCTCCGTGGCCTATTACAAGCGCAAACGCGAACAGGGCAAACACCACAACGCCGCCATCATCTGCCTCGCGCGTCGGCGCTGCGACGTGATCTACAGCATGCTCAAAAACGGAACCCTCTACCAGGAACCAGCCCTCGTAGCCTGAACCGGGCCACACGGGAAAGGACGCCGGACGCCACCGGCAGGGCGAAGCGCGCCCACGACAGCCAACCGGAATCCCGACACGTCAACTCCCCAAGGAGTTGACAAAAACATAGGAACACCCCCCTATTGCAAAAAACTCTCACTGACTCAACGTCAGTGAGAGTTTTTTGCAAATGAGGGGTCAGATACGGCGCTTGCGCCAGATGGTCAGGGCGATACCGGCGGCGGCGAGGACCACCACGGTACCAGCCACGCCGAAGACGGCGGCACCAGTGTCGGAGATGACGGCACCCGGCTTCTTGCCATCAGCGGAGACCTTCACGAGGGCCTTGCGGGCCTCGGTCAGGTGACGAATCGCATCCTGGACCTCGGTGGAGGTGGCGTTCTCCTTGGCGAGCACCTTCTTCGCTTGGGCCAGCGCATCGGCGTAAGCCTTCCACGAATCGGCGGTGTAATCGTCCTGGTTCAGATTCTCGGCTTCGGCCTTGGCAATGGCATCTTCGAGCTGCTTGAGCTCTTCCTCAGTGGCCAGATCGGGATCCGGAGTCGGCGTCTCGTCGGCAACGACCTTCACGGTGAACGTGGCGGTCTTGGTCGAATCGGCCACAGACTGCACGGTCACGGTCACCTTGTCGGAGGCCTTCGAGGAGTCGAAGCCGAGCAGCTCGTACTCATCGGCGGCGAGCTCACGGGTGGTGGAGCCGCCGTTGCCATCGGCCACGGTCGCGGTGACGACCAGACCGGCAACGTCGAGCGCTTCACCAACCTTGTACTCGGCCTTGGCGGGCTGCGCGGTCACGGCGATGGAGAGGATCGTGCCTGCGGCCGGGTGCTCCGGCTCGGGCTGGCTCTCCTCCAACGCATTCTGCGCGTCGGTCAGGGCCTTGGCGGCGGCATCGACATCAGCCTGAGACAGGCCGGAGTCAAGGAAGGTCTGCTTGGCCGTCTTGGCTGCGGCGAGCGCATCCTCGAATGCCTTCCAGCTGGCCTCGGTGTAAGCAGAGCCATCGGTGCCGAGCTTGTCGGCCGCTTCAATCGCGCCATCAAGCGCCGTCGTATCGGCCATCTCAATGGACACGCCTTCGTCGGTCGGGTGAATGGTCTGCATCAGGCCGTCCGCGTCGAAGGTGATCTCGTCGATGGCGGTTTCACGGTGGTAGCCGAGGCCGGAGGTGAACACGCCGAGCGGCGTGTAGTGGCGATGGTAGGCCATGAGCCAACGGTCGTTGCCGTCCGCGTCGGTCACATGCACGTCGGACTGGTGCGCGGTACCTTGCAGGTTCTTGGAGGAATCCTTCTGCAGCAGCACACCCTTGTAGGTGATGGTGCCGTCGATGGAATCGGAGACGCCGTACCTCACATGGTAGTTCGGGGAGTTGGCGTCGTCGCACGACCAGGTCCAGTGGTACTTGCCGTCGCGGTAGGAGACGACCACGGACTCGCGGAAGCCGTTCAGACCGTTGAGCTTCTTCACCGTACCGGCCTTGATGCTCACCATGTCGTCGTTGAGTTCGGCGATGGCGGGCGAACCGTTGCCGTACAGGATGTACGACTTGCCGGTGTTCGGGTCGGTGAAGATGGACGGGTCGATGGCCTGTCCAACGGTGACGCCTTCCATCGTGCGAGTGACCAGCGGTTGGTCGGCGGCCTTGTACGGGCCGGCCGGGTTGTCGGCCACGGCGACGCCGATGGCGGATGTACCGTTCGGCAACTTCGCGCAGTAGTAGAAGTAGTACTTGCCGTTCTTCTTCTCGATGGTCGGCGCCCACGCGGAGCCCACGGACCACGGGGAGATGGCGGTGTTCTCATCGCCATCGGTGGTCGGCTGGTGGTCCTTATTGACATCGAGGATCACGCCCTCGTCGGTCCAGTTCACCAAGTCGGTGGAGCTGAACGCATGGAAGTAGTTGCCGCTCCAGCCGGAGAAGCCGTCGGTGGTCGGGTAGATCCAGAACTTGCCGTCGAAGTAGTCGATGTCCGGGTCGGCGTACTGGCCGGGCAGTACCGGGTTGTTGCCCACGGTGACCTTCTTCAGCGTCCAGGTCTGCGGCGCACCGTCGCCCAAATCAACGACCAAAGTACGGTCCTTAGCCAGGTCGGCCGTACCACCATTGGTGAACGCCTGACCATCAAGGGTGAGCTTGATGGAGTCGTCGCTACGGTTGACAGACACCTTGACGGGCACCTTGGTCGCGCCGCCACGGCGGTTGAGCACGGTGGTGACGGTCTTCGTGGACCAGTCGAGGGTGGAACGGACCTGAGAGTGGTCGTCAGTGCCACGCAGCGAGTTCGGGTCGGACGGCACAGTGCCCACAGAAATACCCTGCAGAGCAATCGGGCTGGTCTTCTCGACTTCCTGAGCAGTGAGCGCGCGGTTCCACACGTTCACATTGTCGAACGAACCCTTGAAGTATGGGTCGTTGTAGAAGGACTTGCCCAAGTAGGCCAGCAGATCGTTACCCAAATCGGTGACCTTGTTCTTGGTCGCCTTGTTCTGAGCCACCTGCGCACCGTCAGAGTACACGGTCATCACGTTGTCGTCCAACGTGACCGTGACACGATGCCATGCGCCGTTGCCAGACAACGTAGCGTTAGCCGCGTCCTCCGCACCATACGAGTTGGTGGTGATGCGGCTGGCGAGCTCGCCGGAGTTGTTGTACTTCAGGAAGTAGTACTTGGTGGAGTTCTGGCCGAAAGCGAACGTGAACTGGTTTTTATTGATCTCCGACTTGACATCCATCTGCACAGTCAGCTTGTTACGGCCATCGAACAGGCCCTTCGGGAACTCGGCGTAGGTGCCGTCAGAGCCGTCGAGCTTAAGCACCTTGCCCTTTTCGGCATCCTCGGAGACCTTGGCGTTGCCGTTGAAGGTCAAGTCGTTGCTGTTCTCAGTGGTGTCGGTACCCTTGCTGTCTTCGAAGTCATACTCGGCAATCGGACCGGAGCCGTCTTCATCGGGTGTGACTGGCTCGGTGTCCTTGTTCTTATCGAATGCCTTCAGGATTGCGTTGTACTCGGTTTCAGTGACAGGCAGGATGGTGCCGTGACGCTTCTTGAGCGAACCGAAGTTCACATCAGAGGCAAAGCCCCAATCAGCCTTATCAGTGCTGCCTAAATCGGCAGAACGGTATGGGGTGTAACCCTTACCGGCTGAGTACTGGTCCCACATCAGACCGTAGAGCATCTTCTTGCCCGCATCACTGGTCTGCACGTCATCTTCATTGTAGAAGAACAGCTCCGGGCCTTCCAGCTGCGCACCGGTCAGACCGGTACCAGTCAGGTCACCGAATGTACCGACAAGCGTCCACTGGTTCGGATCACTGTCAGTGTTGTAGTAACCATTCGCAATTGTGTCACCAGTGGTGAGCGTTGTGGCATACGGATCCTTGCTACGCTCAACACCGAGGTACGTGTCACCGGACACACGATAGTAATAGCCGTCATCGGCCTTAATCATCGTGGTATCGATAACGGACTTGACTCGGTCGATCCACTTGACAGGCGTCGTGAAGTTCACGAAATCACGCGTGGTGGAGTAGTACATATTGGTGCGATCGCCGGACTTGTTGTCCGCGTCGGAAGCAGTGGCCCAGTACACCATGTACTGCTTGTTCACATCATCCCAGTAGGCTTCCGGAGCCCAAGCCATGCCGGCTCCCGGAATCTGAGAGGCAACGTCAACGGCGCGCGGTTCGCTCCAGTTGACGAAGTCATGCGACTCCCACACGATTAGGTTGGTGCTGCCATTGGTGGTAGCGGTGGCCGCGCCCCAACCGCCACGGTTATGGATGCTCAGCTCGGTAGCGATGAGGTAGACGGTGTCGCCTTCCGGAGAGCGGACCAGATACGGGTCGCGCACGCCGTTGTCCTTACCACGAGAGTTGCCGGTCTGGCTGTTGTTCCAGCTGAGTACCGGATCGCCGGACTCGCGGGTGTCATGCCAGCTCAGGCCATCCTTGCTGGTGGCGAAGTACATCTGCTCGTCGGTAGCGCTACCTTCGGTGCCGGTGAAGTGCGCAAACAGATAGTCCGTGGTCTTCGGCTGTTCGACGGCGGCCTTGACGGTCAGCTCGAATTCCTTGGTTTCCGTGTTGCCGTCAGCATCGGTAATGGTGGCAGTGAGCGTCACCTTGGTGTCGGTTTTCTGACGAGCAACGACACCAGCTGCGATGTCACCATCTGCCGCATCGGTAATGACCTTTGCGCTGCTGGATTTCCACGTAATCGCGGAACCGTTAACCGAGCCCTTGGCCGGAAGTGTGATGTTGGAATACACATCAGTGCTGCCGTTGTTAATGGTCAGCGCATTAGCGTCGGCCTTGGCGGCATCGGACTTCGTGGAATCGTAGGCTTCCTTGATTTGGTCAGCAGTATGCGCAGAGCCGTAAATCTTGAGGTTGTCAAGTGCGCCGGTATAGTATTCGCCATTCACCCAGTTGGCCTTGCCGATCTGCAGCACGCCGCCGTCTGCGCCGAGAATATCGGTGAGCTGAGCGAAGCTCGCGCCATCAGCTGGGGCTACGGTTGCGGCCTGCTCACCGTCAATGTACAGCGTGGAAGCGGCCTCGTCGATGACCAAATCGACGTGACGCCACTGGCTGGCGAGACCATCCTTGCTCACATTGCCGGTGGTGTCGCGCTTACCAGCGTTGTTGTAACGCTCAACGTTCACCGAAGTGGTGCGATCCATCACGCCGAGGTAATGCTCTTGCTGATAGGTCTGCGCATTCGTATTCGGTGCCGCAAATACCGACCAGCCCTGATTGGTGCTGGCGGACTTGGAATCGTACGAAATCGTGACCGCATCCAGGCCCTTGAGCACAGCCGAATCATCCGACTTAGTCACATTCAGCCAGAAGCCAGAACCGAGCTGAGCTGCGGTAGTGCCGTCTTTACTGGCAGTTACTGCGGCGGCACCGTTGATGGTTGCCTTGGTGCCGGTTGCCTCATCGGTGAAGGTACCAGTGGCACTTGCCGTGACGTTGTTGAAGTCAAGGCTGGCAAGCAAATCACTGTCTGCCGATGCCTTGGCATTTGATTTCAGGGCTGCTGCCAGCGCCCGCTGTGCGGCCGATGAATCGGTGGTATCCGATTCAACCGCATTTGCTGCTGGCGCCAGCGCCATCAGCATCGGGACAGCTGCAAGAGCTGCCACCGCTTTCTTCCACTTACCCATATGTCTCCTCTGATTGTGGGTTTTGGTTTTGTGTTCAGTTATGGATTGAAGATTGAAGTTATGGTGATACTAGGTGCTCCCTCTCCGTCCGCCAGAAGCCGACTGAGAGGGAGCATTTGGATCCGCTCAGGCCTGGCGCTTGCGCTGGAGGGTCAGGGCGATGCCGGCGGCAGCGAGCGCCACGGCCACGCCGCTGAGGCCGAGTACGGCGGCACCGGTCTTAGACAGACCGAGCTTGTTGCCCGTCTTATCACCAGTAGCACCAGCGTCAATGCTCGAGCCGTCGCCCGGCTTAGTCGAATCGCTCGAGCCATCGCCCGAATCGGAACCGTCGACCTTCACCAACGCGGCCTGCGCCTTGTTCAACGCGGCGGTTGCGTCGTCGACGTCCTTCTGCGAAGCGTTCTCGTCGGCATAAACCTTCTCGGCGGAGGCCAACGCTGCGGCGAACGCCTTCCACGAGGCGGCGGTGTAGTCGGACTCGCGCAGCTGCTTGGCGGACGCGAGCGCCTTGGACAAGTCGGTCTTGTCGACCGTAACCGTGTCGTCGACCACCTTCACTGTCACGGAAACGGTCTTGGAGGCCAGCTCCTCGGAAGAGCTCATGTCGAACACCGGCATGCCGTCGGCGGCCCAGTGCACACGGCGCACGAACATGTCGCGGCCGGCAGCATTCACGGATCCGAGATTCTTCGTGGCATAGGCGTGGAACACGTAGATCTGGTTGCCATCTTCGTCCTCGCTCCACATGCCGTGACCGGTGCCGAGCTGCATCTCACCGTTGAACGGACCGGACTTCTGAATCGGGTAGTTGAGCACCGTCCAACTGGCCGGGTCGGTCAGGTCAGTACCGGAGGCATCCGCTACGGCCAGCCCAGTGGTGTATGTCTTACCCACGCCGGAACCGGAGAACATGAGGTACAGCTTGCCGTCGCGCAGGGTCACGTTCGGACCTTCGGCTATGGCGGCGTTCCACGCATACTCCGGGGTGACGATGCGCACCGGGGAGCTGGTCACATGGGCCGGGTCCTTCGGATCCATCGTGGCGATGTAGGTGGCGCCGAGCTGCTGCCAGGCGTAGTAGGACCTGCCGTCGGCATCCTGGAAATAGGTCATGTCGAGCGACATGCCCACTCCGCCGGACGCTGTGGCTGCGAGCTGCTTGTTACCGTTGAGCAGCGAGGCGTCATTGCGGTAGATCGGTGTCGGCACAGTCCAGTTATCGGGGTCGGCCGGGTCGAGGTCGTGACCGTCGGCATCCTGCTTGAGCTGCATGTACACCGACTTGCCGTTGGACCATGTGTTGCCGTATCCGGCCATGAACAGAATCGTGAGCCTACCATCAATCTCATGAATTTCTGGAGCCCAGAAGCTGTGCATGATGGCATTACCCTCGGAGTCCTTGTCGCCAGCCTTGAGCAGCGACACCTCCTTGTTGTTGTAGCCGTTCGACTGAATCAGGGCATTCGGGTTGCCCGGCTCGTCGGCGAGACCGGAAATCGTGTCGGCCATGCGGAACGGCATGTGGGGCGAACCATGCTGCCAAGTGACGTCACCTTGGATGTCATTGGAAGCGATCATCAGGAACTTGGTTTCGGTGACTTCCTTGCCGTCGGCCTCATGCGTCCACTGCCACTTATACACCGATGGATCGGCGCGGTCCTCAGCGAACGGAATCTGGTATTCGGTCTGTTTGACGGTGCCGGTGACAGTGTAATCACCCACCTTCGTCAGATCTATGCCCTCAGTGTTCCATGAGGAAATCGGCAGGGAGCCGGTAGAACCGTCGGAGTAAGTGAGGTCCACGTTCTTCGGCAGTTGCGCGGTCACCTCATCGATTGAGGCGCCCTTCTTGACGGTGATGTCAGTGAGATTGCTCGTGCCGGTGTTCTCAGAGCGGCCGTAACGGGTGTTGAGCGCCTTCACCGTGGCCTCGTCCACCGCGATGGTGGCACCGGAGCGGAAGTTCGCGATGCCCTGTACACCGTCGGCGGCGAGTACGCCGGACTTGGCGACGGAACCGTACAGTACGCTGCCGTGCTTGGATGTGGAGCCCTTGAGCGAATCGAACGTGGTGTACTTGGCCACACCGTTGTCATCGGCCCAGCCGACAACATACTGCTTGCTGGCGGTGTCGTACACGGCGTACGGAGCGTTGACGCCGTTGGTCTCGCCAAGGTCGACGATGGAACCGGAGTTCTCCTGTTCGCTATAGGTGAGCAGGTCTTCGGAGGTGGCGATGAGCACGCTGGACTTCGCGGTGGAGTCACCGGTGGCGGTGCCGCGGTTGGTACGCACGGAAATCACGCCATAGGTGCCGTCGGCCATGCGGAACAGGCTCGGATCCTTGAGACTGCGATAGTCATTGCCGTCGAGGTTCTCGTTGAGCTTCTGCGCCTTCGGCGAGCGTGCGAAGAAAATGCCGTAATTCTCGTTGTACGGGGTGTACGAGCCGTCGGCGTTCTGCAGCGCGAGGTGCATGCTGTAGGCGACGTCGCCGTTGTTGGCCTCATTCTCGCCGGTGGCGTTGCGATCGTAGGCGGCGATGGTCGCGGACTTCGCGGCGGGCAGCACCTTTACGGTGAAGGCCTTGGTAATGGGCTCGATGCCGGCGAGACCGTTCTTGGAGAACTCGACGGTGATGGTACCGGTCGTGGCCTCGTCGCCATCGATGGTGATCTTGCCATCCTCGACGGCTACGTCCTTAGTGGACGTAACCGTGGCGGTAGTGCCATTCACAGCCGCCGGGAGGGCGTCTCCGGAACGCACGACGGACGGGATCACGTAGCCGGCCGCGACTTCCTTGAGCTGTTCAGCGGCAGTTTTCGTGGTCGGGTTGACCGTGACCGTGAATTCCTTCGTAGCGGTCTGGCCACGGACCGTGACGGCGGCGGTCAGCGTGACAGTCTTGGCTGCCTCGCCCTTGGCGGGCTGGTTGACCGTGCCGTCAGTCGCGATGACGCTGCTATCGGAGGACGCCCACGTCACGCCGTTCGCAGTGGGCAGCGAAATGAACGGATCGTCGACCGTCGTGGGGATGATGATGCCGTTCAGCACGGAACCGGTGAGTTCACCGGCATGAATTGAGGCATCGGCAGTGCTGATCGCGGCGACCTGATCGGCGGTGAGCGCGGCATCGTATACGCGGAAGTTCGAGACCGCGCCCTTGAACAGGTTGTCGGGCCACGGCGAACGGCCGATGGTGTTGAGCGACTGGTCCTTGACGCTGGACAGTTTGGCCGGCACGGTGCCGGATGCCACCTGCGTGCCGTCGATGTACAGTTTCGCGGCGGTGCCATCAATGGTGGCGGTCACCGACAACCATTGGTCGGCCTTGGCCACGCAGGAGCTGGACTGCACGAGCGTCTCCGTACCGCCCGATTTCAGGCCGACGAGCGGGTTACGCGAACTGCCGCAGTTGAGCGTGGCGAAGAAATACTCCGTATCGGAGCTGTCGTTACCGATGTTCCACAGGAAATGGAAAGCATTGAGCATGCTGGAATCCGCTTTGACCTCCAACTGCACCGTGGCGGCGTCCTTGCCGGGCAGCAGATTCGAGGGCAACTTGACCCAGTCGCCGGAACCAGTCTTGGCACCGCCGGAAAGGGTAAGAGCGCTATCGGCCCAGAGCGAGTCGGCGGAGTTCTGCACTTCGGCCGCGCCAAGCGTAGCGTTCGGCGCACTGTTGGCCACGGTCTTGCCGTCACTTGGCTTCGTGGTGAAGTCGTAGGCGGCGATGAGATTATCGGTCGGAACGGTATCGGCCGCGACCGCCGTGGTCGCACCGATTCCCATGCCGGCAAGCGCCATCGGCACTGCCAGCATCACACCGAGCAGGCGCTTGCCTATCGATGGTTTGGTTGTCATTGCTTCTCCTTCTTGCGCGCGGTGATACTGCTTGCCGCGCAACAGATCTAGATGTTGAGTGGTGAAGTTCGGTAATGGCTATTGGAGCTATGGGGCCATAAAGCTTATGCGTCTGACAGCGTCGTCGGACGAACGTGCAATACGCCCCCTCTGATGGGACCGCACCATGAAGCAAACAATCCAGTAGGCTGCTTGCTATACGGCTCGGCCCGTCAGAGGGGGCTTGGTCTACGCTGCAAGCAGCTCAGGCCTGGCGCTTGCGGAGGGTGTAGGCGGCGCCGGCGGCGACGAGCAGTGTGACCGCGGTGATACCCACACCGAATACCGAGGCGCCGGTGTTGGACAGAGCGCTGTCCGGCTTGGAGGCGGGCTTTTGGGCACCGTCGTCCTTGCCGTCGGTCTTGCCGGAGTCGCCGGACTTCTTGACCAGCTTGTCGGCGGCGGACTGGAGCCGCGACAGCGCCTTGTCCACTTCCTGCTGGTCGGTGGAGTTCTGCAACACCTGCTTCGCGTCGGCGAGCGCGGCGGCGAAAGCATCCCAACCAGACTGGTAATCAGCCTTGTTATAGCCCTTCACCTTATCGACAAGCGCCTGCAACTTGGACTTGTCCAGCGTGGAGCCGGGCTCGCCGGCCTTGATGGTGAACGTTGCCGAAGCAGTACCGGAGTACTTGCCAGCGCCGGTTACGGTCACTGTGGCGGTGCCGGGTTCGACGTTGTTCGTGTAGGCCACCGTGTAGTCGGCGCCTTCCTTGAGCGTCGCGCCATCGAGCGTAACGGTTACGGCCGGTTCCTTGGCAGCACCGTCTGCGGTGAACTCGTTGGGTTCGACGGTGACGGTCGCCTTGGAGAGGTCGATGCCGTTCACAATGACGGTAGCCTCAACCGGCATACGGGAATCGTCTTGGGTGATGCCCTTGACGGTGAAGGTGCCGGTCTTGGCGTAGAAAGATGCGTCAATGGCATCCCACTCAACTGCAACGTCAGAAACGGAACCGTCCGCATGAGTCAGATGCGCGGTCTCCGGCAGCGTCGGAGCCACACCAACCGTTGTCTCGGCAGACAGCGCGTCAACGGACTTCACAGCCACAGCCGGGGCGTATGCCTCCAGCACCTTCTGGTACTGGGCGCGGGTCACGGGCAGCACGGTTCCGTGGCGCGGCTTGCCGCCATCGGAGTTGGTCGGGAAGTTCGCCTCAGGCATCTTATTGCCGATAACGGTCCACTGACCGCTGGCGATATCCTCAGTCGCCATCGGCACATAGTGGTTTGGACCTTGATGATAGCTCGGCTGGTCGGCGAACAGGTAGTACTGGTAGCCGTTCACATCGCCATCGTTGGCCTTGAATAGCGATGGACCTTCGCCGGAAGTGAAGGTTTTACCGTAACCGTTAGCCTGGCCTTTACCGATGTTCGTGGCAACTTCGCTCCATGCACTACCCTTAAGCGCATCGGCGTAGTTCTTCACGCCGGCACCACCAATTGCGGCAGTCAAATCTGTGGACTTCTCCTGACGCAAAGACATCGTGTTTTCATCTTTGTAGATGCGGTAGTAGGTATCCCCTACCTTTTGCACGGTCACATCGATGGATCCACTGCCTGCACCGCCTCGGCGATCAACGTCAATCCACACTTTCGGGTCGGAGAAGTTGACGAAGTCATCGGTGGTGACGTACACCATGCGGTTGTAGGTCAGCTGCTTGCGGCTGTTCTCGTCGGTGTTGTCGTACAGGTTCGAGGCCCAATAGACCACGTACTTGCCGATTTCCTCGTCGTAGTAGGCCTCAGGCGCCCAAGTGTTGCCTGCGTAATCAGAGCTCACTTTGACGTGGCTTTGCTTGGACCAGTTGACCAGATCGTCGGACTTCCAGATCTCAATGTACTTGGAACCGTTAGCCTGTGCACCAGCAAAGCCATTCAGCCCGTTGAGGGGGGCACGACCGTCAATCTTCAGATCGGTGGCGAGCATGTAGAACTTGTCGCCGTCCTTGGACTTCATGATGAACGGATCGCGCAAACCCTTCTCGCCAAACTCGGAAGTGAATATCGGCGTGCCGTTGTTCAGCGTGTTCCAGTCGAGCGCATCGTTGCCCTTGGAGGCCGCGAGGCTGATTTTCTCGCCGCCCACGCCCTCGCCGGTGAAGAACGCCCACACGTAGGCCTCGTCCTTCTCTTCGGCGGCAGGCATCGGCTGAATGGTGACGGTGAAGGTCTTCGTTTCGGTGGCGGTATCGTACTTGGCAGTGGCTTTGAGCGTCACAGTGGCGGCATCGCTACCGGCGGCAGGGCGCTTAACAGTGACCGTTCGAGATTTGTCGTTCACGCCTTCGCCTAGTGTGGCGATATCCTTGCCACCGGTCACTTCCCACGAAATGGTCGAACCATTGTTGCCCTTGGTGGGCACGGAGAAGTTGCTACGGATGTCGTCGGAGTCCTCGATGGTGACGGCGTCAAGGTCGGCCTTGGCTTGCTCGGCATCGGAGAGCTGCTTCGGCACGAGGACCGTGTAGGCGGCGGTTTTGGCGTTGTTGCCAAACGTGGCGGTGAGGGTCACCTCGGCATCAGCTGCGGTTGCGGCCGGACGAGTGACTGTGGCCTTGCCGGTAGCGTTGTCAACGGCGATAGCTGCGTTGTCCGACTTCCACGCGATGCTCACGCCAGCGGCGCTGGTCGGCAGCGCGAAGTCCTCGGTAGCGGATGCGGGCACAGCGGCCTTGACAGCGGCCTCGGCCTTGTCGAGCACCTGAGCGTCATACAGCTTGGTCACGTCTGCGGCGCTGATGGCAGTGTCGTATACGGCGTAATCATCCACGTCGAGCTTGGAGTTCGGGTCAGCGTAGGAGGACTTGCCAATGTAGGCGACGAGGTCGCCATAATTGGTCAGGCCACCGGCCGGAATGGTGTAGGTGACGTCTCCAACCTGCTTGCCGTTGAGGTAGAAGCTCATGGTGCTGTTGGTGCCGCTGATGACGGTGGTGTATAGAGCCAAATCGCTGGTGGCCTTGGTGCCGGTGGTGGCGGCGTTCGTCGATCCAGGGCCGACTTCGGTGCCCCACGGGCTGTTATCCGGGTCGGCCACAGTGGCATTGGTCATTACGGATTTCGCGTAGCCACTCGGGTTGGCCGGGTTGAGCAGCCAGTAGCCGTTGGCCGGATAATTGCCGGTCTTGGCCGCGCCGATGTACGCGGCGGCGGTATTGCCGTTGCCGTAATTGTTCTTGAGCCAGATGGAGACGGTAACGTCCTTCTTACCGGCGATGGCCGTGGTCGGCACGCTAATGGTTTGCGAGCCGGTCAGGCTGATCTGGCCATTGGCCACCGTGGCGTCGCCGGATAGGGTGGCATCGCTGTTGGCCGCGCTGCCCTCGTTGGCGATGGTCTTGGACGTCAGTGCGTTATCGAATGAATAGTGGATGATCGGACTGGCATCGATTGGCGATGCGCTCTCGGCACTGGCCGTCATCGGCAGCACCAGACCAGCGAGCAGTGTTGCCACGCCGACCGTGAGTCCGGTTGCCTTTCGTATCAGCTTTCCCATGTTTCTCCTCATTGATAGGGTTGGTTGTGGTTGCGCCTTCAGTTATGAGGCGCAGTTTTGAAATTGTTCAAGTTATGGTGATACTAGGTGCTTCCTCTCCGTCCGCCAGAAGCCGACTGAGAGGGAGCATTTGAATCCGCTCAGGCGCAGCGCTTGCGCCAGATAGTGAGGGAGATGCCGGCGACGGCGAGCGCCACCACGGCACCACCAAGGCCGAGCACAGCTGCACCAGTCTCGGACAGGTCAGCGCCGGGCTTGTCGCCCTTGTCAGGATCCTTGCCGGTGTTCTTGTCACCGTCATCCTTGCCGGAATCAGGATCGGTCGGGCCTTCAGGGTCAGGCGTGACGGCCTTCTTGGCGAGCACGACCCTGTAGACCTTGACGGTCGTACCATCCTGCGCGGTCACGGTCACCGTCACCACGTTGTTCGCCACGGCCACGGTGGCGTTGGCGTTGGCATCGTTCACCTCGGCCTTCACATCGGCATCGGTCACCTTGCTCGGATCGTCGACTTCAAGCGCGGCACCCTCAGTGGAGGCAGCCGTGTCGAGGTCGATATCGGAACCGACAACGTTCAGCGACTTGAGCGTGGCATCAGAAGACACCTGATCCTCGGTCACCACAACCTTCAGCGTCACGTTCTTCTTCGACTGGTCGAGTTCCTCCGACACCTTCATATCGAGAATCGGCGAGCCGTCGGTGCGGAAGTGAATCGGCACGATGGAGGCGTTACGGGCACCGCTGTTGCCGAAGTGGTACACGTTGTAGATGTCGCCATACGGATCCGCGAAGTAGGAGTTGTGGCCCAAGCCGTTCTGGCCAGGGAATACTCCGTTGTGCATCCACGGATAGTTGGACTTCGTCCAGCTTGATGCCTTGGTCAGGTCGGAACCAACCTTGGCGGTCATCATACCGGTGGCGTACTGGTCGGAGACTTCCTGCGCAGAGAACACCATGTAGATCATGCCGTCCTTGACGAGCACGTTAGGGCCTTCGCTCACGCCGGACAGCTCCCAGCCGTACACAGGCTGGACGATGCGGGTGGCGTCGGAGGTAATCTGCCACGGCTTGTCCTTGCTAGTTTCGGCGATGTACAGGGATGCACGAGCGCCCTTGTAGGTGTCATCGCCCTGGCTCCAAGCCACATAGGACTTGCCATCAACCTCGAAGTAGGTCATGTCGATGGTCAGAGCCTTGGTGTTGAGCGCGTCGCCGGTGGAGTTGAGTACACGGTGCTCGGTCCAATCAGCGGTCTTGGTCGGGTCTCCCCCATCCTTGAGCTCGTACACGTAGGCGGAGGGGCCTGCCCAGTTCGGCGCACCGGACAACGACGGATCACCGTCCTTGCCGGTCGGGTATTGGGCGAAGAAGCAGTACAGGTGCGTCTTGCCGTTGGAATCGGTGATGGCGTGCAGCTCGGGCGCCCAGTGGTAGCCCTCGTGCCCGGTGTCGTCCTTGTTGCCCCACAGGAAGATGTCCTGTCCGTTCACAATATGGCCACCGTCGCCGTCGCTTACGGAGTTGCCAGCGTCCTTAAGACCTTCCATCGTGTCGGCGACGCGGATGTAGATGTTGCGATCAGCGCCTTCGTTGGTGGCGATGAAGTAGTACTTGCCCTGCCAGTAGACCACGTTCGGGTCAGCGCGGCGATACATCATCGTGCCGTCAGAGAAGTTCTGCTGGGCAATGGTGCCATTCACCGTGTAAGTGCCGGCCTTAGACGTATCGATGGCTGCGAGGTCATCTGCATCCCAGTTCACGCGGAAGTCATAGGTACTGCCGTCAGAGTAAGTGGCCGTTGCCGTGGCACCCTTGGAAAGGTTGCCATTTTCAAGCGTCTGTCCACCGGTAATCCGCTCCTTGATCGCGGATGCATCGGCACCCTTCTCAACGGTGATATCCTTCGGGCCTTCCACACCGGTGTTGGTCACGCGGCCGAGCTTTTCGGCTACCTTGGCCGCCAGCGAGGCATCAACCGCAATCGTGTTGGATGCCACAGCGTTGTCGATGCCACTCAGGTCAGCGGTCGTCTTAGAGAATGCAGCACCGGTCTTGACCTCGGAGAACGTCTTGAAGTCCGTTGTGGTGACGTACTTGGCCACACCGTTGACGGTCCAACCGACACGGTAGTTGTCGGCGGAGGCATCGTATCCAGCGGTGAGCGAACCGGCGTCGAACTGCGTGGTGTCGTCGGTCACCTTGACGCGGCCAGTTACCTCATAGTCGTTCGGAGCATCGTTCCACTGGATCAGATCGTCAGAAGTGAGCATCAGAATCTGACCGGGATCGGCCGGATATGCGGTTGACGAGCTGTCTTGGCCGCGCGTGGTATTGTATTTGGTCAGCGTGGAGACGAAGGCGTACTTGCCATCCTTCATGCGGAACAGGTACGGGTCAGCGATACCGCGGCCGATTTCTGCGCCGGTGGTATTGAGAGCCTTGTTGGCTTCATCGAGGATGTAGTTCGCCTCGGCGAACACCACACCGTAGTTCTGGTTCAACGCCTCGTAAGACTTGCCGTCCTGGCTCAGCGCCATGTGCAGTGACTGGCCAACACGAGCACCGCCGCTGATGGAACCTGCGCGCGTGTAGGAGGCGATGGTTTCGGCGCTCTTCGGCATAACGCGCACGCCGGTGAACTTCTTTGTGGTGCTGGTGGTGCCGAGCGTAACCGTCGCAGTAAGGTCGACGGTCTTCTCAGCGTCGCCGTTTGTGCCAACGACTGTGCCATCGTCTTTGACGAGGCTCGTGTCGGAGGACTTCCACGTCACCTTCGCATCAGGGGCCGCAGCAATTGCAGTCGGCAGCGTTGCGCCGGCAGTGAGCTGGTAGTCAACCAGCAGTCGTTCGGCGGCTGCGTCGGCGGTGGTGATGGCCGCAGCCACGTTCACCGTGAATGTCTTCGTGTATTCGATGCCGTTGACCGTGGACTTGGCGGTGAACGTCACATCGGTGTCTTGGGCCGGGGCTTTGACGAGTGTGCCGTCGTTGCCGAGCACTGCGGTGTTGGACGAAGACCATGTGATCGTGTTGCCGAGCGCATCTTTGGCAGGCAGAGTCACGCTGCCTTCGGTGGAGCCGGGCAGGGTCACGCCATCCCACACCATGCCGTCGGAGGCGTAGGCAGCCTTCCAAATCTTGATGTTATCAAGACCGCCGTTGTAGTACTTGTCGCCGGCCCATGTGGACTTGCCGAAGTTCATCGGCAGGTCGGTGCCGAGCTCGGAGAGCTTCGTGGTCACGTTCTTGTTGATGGCGGCAAGGTTGCCGTCGATGAACGTGGCGATGAAGGTCGGGCTCACGGAAATGCGGTACGTGTGCCACACGTTCGCGGACTGCGTAGCGGTCACGCCCTGCTCGTTACCGTTGGAGGCCTTGGTGATGGCAGTGTACACGCTGGTTGGGCGCAGACGGGAGAAGAAGTACTTCTGGTTGTCGGAGCCGATGGTGAACGAGAAGAAGTTGTCGTTCGCAGCCATGCGGGACTTCGAGTCGAACTGCACGGTGAAGGAGTCGGTGCCATTGAGCAGACCGTTCGGCAGTTCGAGGTATTGACCATCGTTGCCTCGCAACTGGATGGCGTTGCCGCCTGACTGATGGTCTCCGGGTACGCCGTATTCGACATTCTCGCCCTTGACGGTCAGGTCGTTATTGTTGCCGGAGATGTCCTTTCCTTTATCGTTGGCATCCTCAAAATCGTAGGATGCGACGAGATTAGCGTCCGTCAGACCTCCGTCGTTGTCTGCCGCCATCGCGGTGACTGGACCTAAGGCCAGTCCCGCAATCATGACCGGTAGCGCCGCTACCGCCGCTACCGTTTTCTTCCACTTGCCCATATATTTCTCCTCATTGAATGGTGGGGTGGCTGAGTTGGTTGTTAAGTTGTGAAGTGTGTTTATTGGGAAACCACGTTTGTTGGGCTCCTCTCAGTCCATCTGAGGCGGACTGAGGGGAGCTATGCAGACTAGGCCTGCTCAGTCCTTGCGCTTGCGCCAGGCTTCCAGACCGGCACCAGCTGCGGTGAGAGCGACCATGGCTGTGCCGAGGGCTAGCACGGCGGCACCAGAGGACGGCAGACCGGAGTCTGCTCCCGTACCAGCGTTACCGTTATCGCTGCCTGCACCATCGCCGGAACCGTCGCCCGAACCGGGCTTACCGGGCTCGGTCTTGGCACTCACGGTCACCACGAACGACGTGGTGAGCTGATCGTTGGCCTTGAGCGTGACGGTGACGGTCTTGGTGCCCACAGCGGACATGTCCACGTCGCCGACCGTGTAGTCGGCGGCATCGAGCGTCTTCACCGTGCCGTCCGACATCGTCGCCTCGATCACAAGACCATCGGCGGAGAACTGCTCGCCCACCGTGTACTTGGTCTTTGTCGGCTCGCTCTTGACGCGGATGCCGGTGATGGACGGCTCAACCGGCGTATCGGGCTCGCCGACGGTCACCGTAATGGTCACCGTGCGGTTGGCCGGAGCAACCTCCTGATCCTTGGTCAGCGACATGTCGAGCATGCCGTTGGCGCGCACGTTCACGGCCTTGGCCCACGTATTGCGGTCCTGATCGAACAGGCCACCCGCTGCGGAACCGGAGTGAATTTCCGGGTAGGGGCGTGCGTGGTAGGCCATGACGATGTTGCCGGCCTCATCATGTGCAAGCGAGATGTGGCCGGGGCCGGCCTGCTTGCGCTCGTACGAGGCCTCATCCGCACCGTAGGCACCGGTGTAGGTGTCGTTGGTGTCGAACGACGGGAAGTCGGCCGTGGTCCAGCTCGACAGATCCTGCAGGTCGGCATTCTTGGCGGCACGCATCACGTTGGTGTTGTAATACTTATCCACCGTGGCACCCGCATAGGCAATGTAGACGTAGTCGCCATGTTCGAACATGAACGGTGCCTCTACGATTGCCTGATCAGAACCTTCAGAGTTGTCTCCGGGGGTAGGCGCATACTTGCCGTACTCGAACTGCTGGCTGACCTGATAGATGTGCTCAAGGCTGCCATCCACCAGCGGAGTGACGCCATCGCCCATCTTTGCCTTGGCAAGGTACAGTCCTGCGCTCTTCGGGAAGAGCCAGTAGCCCTGGGCCTTGCCGTTCTCCTCGCGCTCGAAGTACGTCACGTCGAATGCGGCGCCTTCCAGCACGGTCGGCTCGCCCCAGTTTTCGGCCTCGAGGAATCCGCCATCCTTGATGGACCGCTCGTCGCCGGTGTACGGGATGAGGATGGTGTTGTTGCACCAGCCACCGTTCGTGGACGAGGCACCCCTGTGGAAGCCGGCCACAATCCACCACTTGCCGTTAATCTTGTGGAACTCCTGGGCCCAAATGAACGCGCTCCAACCGTAGAACGAGTTGGGGTACTGGTCTTCGTGGCCCGGAGTGCCGTTCTCCGGCTTGATGATGATGTGTTCCTCAGCATCCTTCAGACCGTTGATGGTCTTGGCGCGCTTGAGGCCGATGGAACGGTAGCTGTCCTTCTGGTTGTTGGTCGAATCAGTGGACTTTACCTCATAGGTGGAACCGGTGAGGTAGTAGTAGCCATCGTCTTCGTTGTAGAAGATGTCCGGATCGGCGCGAGCGTCGTTGTACATGGCCTCGGTGGTCTGCTGAACAGTGCCCTTGACCTCATACGTGCCGGCCTTTGAGGTGTCCACGGCGGCCAGATCATCGGCGTTCCAGTCGACGTTGAAGGTCTTCGTGGAGCCGTCGTTGTAGGTCATTGTGGCCTGCGTTCCGGAAACCGCTGCGGTGACGTCCTCGGCGGAAGCACCGTTCTCCACGGTTGCGCCGCCCAGAGCTTTAACGCCGGTGTTCTGCAGATCGACATAGTTCTTGTAGAACGCATCGAATTCAGAGGAGCTCACAGCGAATGCGCGGGTCTGGCCTTCGCCGGCCCATGCGGGCAGACCTTCGGTCACGTCGCCCACACCCATCGCAACCGCGTCGGCCTTGAGCGTCTCGCCGACCGTTGCCTTGGCAGTCAGGTCGGAGAGCGTGGCCATACGGCCTTCGCCGCTCAGGCCATCGGTCCAGAAGACCTTGTAGCCCTTGGAGGCGGCATCATAGACGATGCGCGGGTTGGTGACCATGGAGCTGTCGGTCACGGTGATGGCGCGCTCGTTGGTGAACGTGGCACCGTCGCCCTTGCCATCCCACACGTAAATCGCACCGGTGGCGTTGTTCTGCGAGGAAACCACACCAAGGGTACCGTCCTCCGCACGGAAGAAAGCGGGTGAGCCCATCTGCGCATTCAGCTTGGCAGACTGCGAGCCGTCCCACTTGACCGACAGAATCGACTGCGAACGGTTCAGGGGCTCCCATTTGCCGCCATCGGCGGCCTTGGCGGCCACGTACAGCGAGTCGGCGCGACGATCGTCGTTGTAGGCGAGCGGGTCGTACTTGGCACCGTTCTGGTCGGAGCGATCGACATCCTTGACGTAGGAAGCGATTTCGCCGCCGTTGTTGAGGATTTCGGATTCGGCGGTGATAGCTTTATCCACGCCGTCGATGGTGGCGGTGAGCTTGACCTTTACGGCCTTCTCGCCGGACTTCGGCTGCGTGACCTTACCGTCTGCGGCTACGAGCTTCGCACCGTCGCCGGTCGCGGACCAAGTAACCGTCTTGCCCAGCACAGTGCTCGGCAGGTCGCCGGTGATTTGCGCCGGGATGGCGAGCGCGGCGGCGTAGTCGGTCTTCGCGCTTTCCACGCCAAGCTCGTCGTCGCTCAGGGCCTTGCCCCAGATCTTGAGGTTGTCGAGCAGACCGGAGAAGTACTCGCCGTTGCTCCAGTTGGCCTTGCCGATCTGCAGCACGCCGCCATCAGCACCGAGGATGTCGGTGAGCTTCTGGCCGTTGTTGTTCACGGCTACCAGCTTGGAGTCGATGTACAGCTTAGCGGTTGCGCCGGAAATCACGATATCGACGTGCTTCCAGTCGGCGTTCGTCTTGGTATAGGAGACGTTGCCGGAGGAATCGCGCTTGCCATCGTTGTTGTAGCGTTCGACGGTAATACCGGTGGTCTTGTCGAGCACGCCGACGTAGTGCTCCTGGCCGTACTCTTGCTTGGTGGCGTTGGAGGCGGCGAAGAAGGTCCAGCCGGTGTTGCCGGAGGCGTCGGGCTTGACATCGTAGCTGATGGTCACGTCGTTCTTGCCCTTGAGCAGAGCGTCGCCGTTCTTGGCGGTGACGTTGAGCCAGAAGTTCTTGCTGAGCTTCGCGGCCTTGCCGTCCTTGCCGTCGGCGAGCGTGGCGGTGCCCTGAGTGGCACCCGTCGCATTGCCGCCGTCGAAGGTCTCGCCGGCGTTCTCGAAAGTGAAGTCGGCGAGCAAATCCGGGTCGGTCGGCTCGGTTTCGCCGATCACGGTCACCTTGGCGGTCACAGTGATGGCGGTGGAGCTGTATAGCGTGCGGTTCTTGTTGGCGGTTTCGTTGTCGACAAAACCACCGGTCTGCTTCCAGTTGTTGTTCGCGTTCGCACCGGTGTTGATGAGGTCGTCCTCGTCGGTCTTCGACTCGCCGGCGGCGTTCGTCCACTTCCAGTGGTTCTTGTTCGCGCCGATGGTGTCGACCGTGCCGGTGACGGCGTACTCGCCGGGCTTGGAGGCGTCGACGTTAGAAACGTCCCACGTCACGTCGCGCTTGGCAGTGCCGTAACCGTTGGCAAGAGTGACCTGCTGCGTCTTCGGCAGCTTGGCAGTGATGTCCGTATCGGCAGAACCCTTATCCACCGTCACATCCTCGGCCTTCAGGTCGGCGTTGTCGGAAGCCTTGGCATCAGCCGCGCGAATCGCGTCGTACTGGGCCTTGGTGAGCGAAACAATGCCACCGTGCTTGGTGTTGGCGGTGAGGAAGTAGTCGTCGGCCTTCAGGACGCTCCACGGATTCTCGGAATCGAGGTTGTCGGCTTCGAGTAGGTTGTAGCCGTAGCGGGCACCGGAGGCGACAGATCCATAGTTGTCAACGAACATGTACCACTTGTTTTCACCGTTGACCTTGAAACCGTTGGCACCTTCCTGCGCGCTGCCGAGCGTGTGTCCGATGTTGGTCTGGCGCAACACCCAGCCCTTGGCCGGGTCGGTCGCGTACTGACCCTGATCGTTGGCACGCCACCAATCGGCACGATCGGTGTATTCCATGAAGATCACGCCGGAGCCGGTGGTGCGGTATGTGCGGGAACCGTTCTGCAGCATCGTGGTGTCGATGGTGTTGCCACGGTTGTACTTGCTGTTAGGCACGAAGACGCCGCCAAACATGTAAGTCTCGTTGGTGAAGTCCTTGGTGGCGGCCCACAGCACGTGAGTCACCTTCTTGCCGGGCTGACTGTTCTCGCCATCGTATTTGGCGGAGACAGACCAATACACAACGAATGCGCCGCCCTGCTGGTTCTTCGGGTTGTCCTTATCGGAACCGTTGAGCTGGCCGTCGTCGTTGAGATCATAGAAGTTCGGCACCCACGTAGCCTCAGGAGCCCATGCCATGCCGATCTCGGAGATGGTCTTGCCGGTCACGGAATCGGTGAGCGTCTGGCTCTTGTTCGGATTGGCAGTGTACTTGTCGGCGGTGGCGGTCTCCAGTTCCGTCATGTCGTTGAAGTGAATGAGATCTTTGGACGACCACACATGCAACTTGGTGCTGTAACCTGTAGCCCACGTGCCCCAACCGGCATTATCGCTGCCGAACACACGCAAATCGGTGGCCAGCACGTAGTAGGTCTTCGACTCGGGGTTGTAGGCGATGAACGGATCGCGCACGCCGGTGGTGGATTCGTTACTCACCAGAATCGGCTCGCCGCCGTTGAGCGTATCCCACTGGGTGGCGTCATCGCCGCGCGAGATGTCGAGGTAGATCTTCTCGGCGTAGCCCTTGTTGTTTTCGATGAAGTGGACCATCACGTAGCCGTAGGCGTCATCGGCCTTGACCTCGGTGACGGTGACCTTGAGCTCGGCGGTCTTGGCGGCGTCAGCTTCGGAAGCCGCCGTAATGGTGGCGGTGCCGGCCTTCACGCCGGTGACCTTGCCGTTGGCATCCACAGTAGCCACAGCCGGATTATTGGATTCCCATGTCACCGTAGGCTCAGCGCCTTCAGGGGTGACGGTTGCGGACAGGGATGCGGAGTTGCCTTCCTTGAGACTCAGCTTGCCGTCCTTCACATTGGAACCGGAGATCTCGATTGCAGTAGGCGATGCGATGCCGAGATCGGCCGCGGAAAGTGCGGAGCCATAAATCGTGAGATTGTCGAGCAAACCGGTGAAGTATTCACCGTTGCCCCAGTTGCCTTTGCCGATTTGCAGCACGCCACCTGAGCCGCCAAGAATGCTCTTGAGATCCTCGCCGTTCACGTTGCTCGCCACGAACTTCTTATCGACATAGAGCTTCGCGGTCTTGCCGGAGATGACGAGATCGACATGCTTCCAAGCATCCTTCGTACCGGTGTTCTTGTCGATGGTGGCGATGTCGGATGCGCGGCCGTTGAGATAGCGTTCCACGCGGGTCTTGTCGGTGCGGTCGAGCACACCGACGTAGGTGGGGGCGCTGCCGTTCACCGCACCGGCGGTCGGCGCGGCAAACACAGTCCACTGGCCACCGGTCGCAGCCGCCTTACTGTCATAGCTGATCGTCACATCATCAAGACCGTTGAGCAGTGCACTGCCATCGGACTTGGTCACGTTCAGCCAGAAACCGCTGCCGAGCTGGGCGGCCTTGCCGTTGTCGTCATCTTCTCCGTTGACGAGATTCGCCGTGCCTTGCACGGTGGCCTTAGCGTCACCCTGAGCACTGGCGAATGCACCATCGTCCGGGTCGCTATTGAAATCGAAGCCGGCAAGCGGGTCTACAGCCGCAGCAGCCTGAGCATCGCTCGTCTGAACGGATTGCTGCACCTGAGGTGTCGTATCGTCAGCCAACGCGGTGACCGGCGTAACCAGTCCCACGCTCAGCGTTGATACCGCAGCCAAGCAGGCCGCCAATCGAGTAACTCTCCTCATCGAGTTTCCTTCCTCGCATCCTTGCTAGATTGTTATCAAATTGTTATCGCTATGGCGCTTGGCCACTCCTTTATCGGCCACTTTTGCGTCTCCTTGTACGAATCAGCACTTTCTCGTTTGCTGATTCGCATTACATTTGACTGCGCTTGCCCACCAATCCGCCCCTACGAACAACACCGTTTTCCGGGGATAACATCGATGCGCTATAGCACGCCCAAATGTAAGCACTTATAAGTTTAGTGTTAGCGTTCACTGGTACGGTACACAGGTTCTACAGCACATACATTTAGCATGACCACGCCAATGCAAAAAAAATGACGCATGTGCTGTTATACATTAAAACGCACAGAAAATCACACATATACTGTGCGATTTTCTGTGCGTTGCAGTGAGCAGCTACTCAGTTATGCGCGGCGCTTGCGCCAGATGGACAGCGCAGTGCCGGCAGCGGCGAGCAGCACCATGGCACCGCTCACGCCATATACGGCGGCACCGGTGGCCGGCAACTTGCCGTCAGACTTGGTGTCATCGGTCTTGTTGTCGGTCTTGTCGCCTGCGTTATCGCCCTTGTTGTCACCATCGCCGGTATCCGGCTTGGTGGGCGTTTCCGCCTTCTGCAATGCTGCGATGGCGGCGCTCAGATCAGCGGCGGCCTTGTCAACCACAGCCTGGTCGGAGGAAGCGAGCGCAGCCTTGGCGGCCTGCAGTGCCTTGGCGAGCGCAGCCCAGGAATCAGCCGTGTAATCGGATTCCTTGAGCGCTTCGGCAGCGGCGATCTGCTTGTTGAGATCAGCCAAATCGACCTTGCCCTGCTCGATGCCGGCCACCTCGGTCGAGGAGGGGTTTACCAAGCCATCGGTGTAGCCGTCGTAGGCGACCGCAACAGTGCCAGAGATGGTGACCGGGAGAGTCACCGTGACCTTGCCTTCGGCGTCGAGCTTCACGGTCTTGGACCAGTCGCCAGCAGAGAATTTCACCGAGCCGGCGAGCGTGCCCTTGTCAGCGGCGGTCACCGTGGCGGTGAGTTCGCGGGTTTCGGCGTTGTACTCGGCCTTGGTAGCGGAGTCAACAGCGGGCAGCGTGGTCGGGGTGGAGGTATTCCACTTGTGCATGTTCTCCGCGATGGCAGCGGACACGTTCACGAACGCGCCGTGGCGGGTCGGAGTCGGCATGTTGGTCGGGGTCACCTTACCCGTGACATTCGGCCCCCACTGCTTCTCGGTACCCCAGCCGTCGGTGGAGGACAGACGGTTGGTCCAGCTGGACGCCGCGATGGCGGACTCGGAGGTCATGTACGGCTTGTATCCGCCGGAGTCGGCCATGATGATCATCGCATCGCCAGCCTCATTCTGGTTCGGGTCGCCAGCATTGAGTTTGATGGACTCCGGGCCTTCGAACGGCAGGATGTTCTGGTCAACGAGCTGCCAGGTCTTGGTCGTATCGGCGTTCGGATCAGCGGCGGCGGTGGTGCAAGTCAGGCACTGGGAACGCTCAAGGAACGTGGACTTGCCGTTGGTGATGTAATCGCCGGCCTTGCCGCTTTCCTCGTTCTTGGTCAGGCGATAGTACATATCGCCAATCTTGAACACGGTGGAATCAATGCGGGAGTACTGGGTATCCTGCCACTTCTCGGCCGGAGTGAACGTCTTGAAGTCGCGGGTGGTGGCCATCACAAGGATGTTGTATGCGCCGTTGGTCTTCGAGCTCTTCACTGCGGTGGCACGGGTGTCATCGGTGTATTCACGCGAGGACCAGAACACCACATAGGAGTTCAGCGCGTCATCCCAGAAAGCTTCCGGTGCCCAAGTCATGCCCATGTTGTCGGCGTTGACCTTGATACCGGTGTCGCCGTCCTCGGCGTTGGTGCGAGTCCAGTTCACCATATCGGTGGACTCCCATGCTTCAAGCTTCAGAGAGCCATACTGCTGGTTCTGGCCCCAGCCCTGCGAGGAGACCTTGAGGTCGGTGGCGATCATGTAGAACTTGTCGCCATCCTTGGACTTGAGCACATACGGGTCACGCAGGCCCTTGGTATCGGTGTTGGAGACGATAACCGGGTTGCCGCTGTTAATCTCGCTGAACGAGAAGAAGTTGTTGCCGTCGGTGGCGGACTCGTACAGCGCCTCACCGATCTTGCCGTTGGTGGTGGCCGCATCGGAAAGGAAGGTCACGGCCGCATAAGCGCCGTCCGGAACGGAGCGGGTTTGCTCCTTGACAGTGACTTCCACGGTCTTGGTCACGACCTCGCCACCGTTGTAGGAGGCAGTGGCGGTCAGTGTGACAGGCTTGGAATCACCGTCGCCGTAAGCCGGGCGAGTCACCACGCCGGCACCCTTATACGGATCGGCCATACCGTTCTTCGGAGCCTCGTACTTGGCGTCAGTGCCGGTAATGAGCTTTTCATCAGAGGACTTCCACGTAATCGCAGAACCATTCTTGGTGCCTTCGGCAACTAGCGGCAGGTTCTCGGTGGTGGTGGTCTTCAACGCGGAAATCGCGGCGTTGAGGTCGGCTTCGGCAGCGTTCTTGGCGTTCATCGGCTCAACGGTGACGGGCAGTTCGGCCTTCACACCACCCAGCTCAGTGGTGGCGGTGATGGTGGCAGTACCAGCCTTGACGCCGGTTACAGTACCGTCTGCGGCGACCTTGGCCACGGACTCATCGGAGGAGGACCAGGTGACGTTCTTGCTCACGGCGTCGTCCGGAGTGACGGTGGCGGTGAGCTTGGTGGAGTCCTTCTCAATCAGGGTGAGCTTGTTGTTCACCACACCGGTACCGGAAATCGCAACGGCGGTCGGCATGGTCAGGTCAGCGCCCCTGTAGACCTTGATATCATCCATTGCACCATTCCAGTACTCATCGACGGAGTAGAACGACTTGCCGATGTAGGCGGTGGTCGCACCGAGATCGCTCATCTTGATGCCGGTGTTGGCCTTGAAAATAATCAGGGCATTGTTGCGGAACACGGCAAGGTTGGTGCCGTCCACGACAATCTTGTAATCGGCCCAGCTGTTGTCGTTGCCGGAAACGGTGACCTTGGATCCCTGTTCGTTACCCCAGTTGTTGTTGGAGATAACGCCCTTGATGGCGGTCTTGCTGTTGTAGAACATCAGGTACTTGTTGGCGTTGGCCTGATCGGTGGTGTTGGCGTCGTTCAAGCCGTCCTTGCCGACGATGAACGAGAAGAACTTGCCGCTGTTGTCGTGACGAGTCTTGGACGCGAACTCCAGAGTGAAGGAGTCGCCCGCATCCTTGAACAGCTGGTCATCGATCTGGGCGTACTGGCCATCGCCGCGCAGTGAGAGCGCCTCGTTGTTGCTGCGGTCAACGTACTGTTCGATCTTGGCGCCGTCCTTCAGCGTCAGGTTGTACTTGCCGGTCGAATCGGCAATCTCGCTGTTCGTGGTGCCGTTTTTGCCCGTGAAGTCCCAGCTGGCGAGCAGCGTCGGTTCAGCAGCCTTAGCAGTCTGCACTGTCGCGGTATCGGTTGTCTGTGGTTGGGAATCTTCCGATTCCATGGCATACGTCGTCGGAACTACTGCCACCATCGTTGATATTGCAATCAACGATGCTGCCATCTTCTTCCAATGCTTCACCGCATCTCTCCTTGTCCTTTGCCTCGACCCACTTGTCGAGTGTCTCGTTCGCCTCTACGTGAACGCAAACATTATTTGCGATGATACCATTACGGCACTGAGACTCAGTGTGCCAGATTCCTTATGTATATAAGCACTTACGGGGGGGGGCAACCGCCCAGCCCGAACACTCCCCGTATGCCAAAAGCCCCCTTCCAAGCCAATCACTAATACCCCTCAATCGGCACCCCGCTCCGCCAGCCGCCCCAAACTGTTATTAATTTGTTATCTTTACCGCGCTTGCGTGGACAGAGAGCGCTCAGACCTCGAAGATCGCCGCATATTCGTGAGAACCCGCCTAGTCAATGAGATATGGCTTGAAGACACGCTCGGCGACGGGGATATGGAGCATCAGCATGGTGCCGTAACCAAGGATCACCAGCAGGAACAGTCCACCGGGCATGTGGAACCAGCTGGCCGCCAGCAGTGCCACGAACACGGCATCCACAATGACCAGGGCCACGGTCATCGCGATGTGGGAGATGCCGAAGATGAAGGCGTTCTTCAAGGTGCCGGCCACGGTGTTCTCGAAGCGTGCCTGAAGCGCGAACACCCATTCGAAACCGATAAGCCAGAGGATGGTCAGCGCGAATTTGATGATGAGCAGCGGCGTGATCTGCAGGACGATCCATGACCAGACCAGTGCAATCAGCGCCACCAAGAACGGCAGCCACAGCAGTGTGGCTTTGATGAAGTTGGCTTTGAATGACTTGAAGTAGTTGGCGGTTACGCCTTTGCCCTCGCCCTCGATGGAGCGGCGGCAAGCATCATGGCTGGCGGTCAGGGCCGCACCGATGGTGATGAGCGGAATCGAAGTGACCAGCATCAGAATGTTGATCCATACGCCGTCAACAAGATTGCTCCACGCGCGCATGAATTTCGAGTCCGGTGCCAGCCAGTTCATCAACTACTCCTTGTACAGCTTTTGGCTCCCCTCAGGGAGGGGAGCCAAATTGTCGGGCTCAACCCTTGACCGCGCCCGCCATGACACCAGAGACTATATACTTCTGGCATACCAAGTAGAAGACGATGATGGGGATGATGGCCAGCACCAGGCAGGCCATCATGGCGCCCATATCCACGGAACCGTAGCCGCCCTTGAGGTATTGCACGGCGACCGAGACGGTCTTGTACTTGCCGAGGTCGAGCGTCAGGTACGGCAGCAGGTAGTCGTTCCAGATCCACATGGCTTCGAGGATGGCCACCGAGACGATCGACGGCTTCATAATCGGCACCACGATCTGGAAGAAGATGCGCGGCACTGACGCGCCGTCGATCATGGCGGACTCCTCAAGCTCCTGCGGGATGCCCTTGATCACGCCAGTGAAGATGAACACGGCCAGACCGGCACCGAAACCGAGGTACACGATGCACAGGCCCCACGGGGTATTGAGCTTCAGCATGTCGGCGATCTTGGAGAGGGTGAACATCACCATCTGGAACGGCACGATCATATTGAACAGGAACAGGGTGTAGAGCAGCTTCGCGGCCCAGTTGTTCACGCGCACGATCCACCATGCGCACATCGAGGTGCACACCAGAATCAGCACCACCGAGCCGACGGTGATAAGCAACGTCCAGCCGAAGGAAGCGAAGAACTGCGTGGTCTCGATGCCGCGCACATAGTTCTCAAGTCCTACAAACGCTTTGCCGGCCGGCAGGGAGAACGCGTTCTTGGAGATGTACGCCTTCTGCTTGAAGGAGTTGATCAGCACCAGGACGATCGGGAAAATCCAGAACAGGGAGACAACGGCAAACAGCACGGTCCATAATGCGCCATGCTTCACAGGCTTGTTCTCGTTCATCAGGCTGCCACCTCCTTGCTCGTGGTGAGCTTGTTCTGAATCAGGGCGATGACCGCGACCAGGATGAAGAACAGCACGGCCTTCGCCTGGCCGACGCCTTCCCAGCCCATACGGCCGTAGAAGGTGCGGGTGATGTTCAGCGCCAGACCTTCAGACATGTTGCTCGGCGCACCGTTGGTCAATGCGAGGTTCTGATCGTAGAGCTTGAAACCGTTGGTCACGGTCAGGAAGGAGCACACGGTGATGGACGGCATCATCAGCGGGATGATGATGCGGAACATGGTCTGCCGTCCGTTGGCGCCGTCCACGGCCGCGGCCTCCAGCACATCGGTGGGCAGGGCTTGCAGGCCGGCGATGTAGATGATCATCATGTAGCCGATCTGCTGCCAGCACACCAGGATGACCAAGCCCCAGAACCCGTAGGACGCCTTATAGGTCAGGGCGCGGCCCCAGTGGGCTAGTACGCCGTTCAGGAGCAGCAGCCAGATGTAGCCCAGGATGATGCCGCCGATAAGGTTCGGCATGAAGAATACCGAGCGGAACAGCGTGGAGCCCTTGATCGCCTTGGTCAGCATGTAGGCGATGGCGAAGGCGATCACGTTGATCACGATGGTGGTCACGATGGTGAACGCGGTGGAGAAGCCGAGCGCGTGCAGGAATTCCTTGTCTTTCAACGCTTTGCCATAGTTCTTAAGCCCCACCCATTCACCGTCGGTAACGGTGGTGAATTCGCAGAAGCTTAAGTAGACGCCCATGATGAAGGGCACCAGGAACCCGATGATGAATGCGGCGAATGTGGGGAGCGCGAACAGCGCCCACCATCTGCGTATCGCCTTGCCAGCCATGCTGATCATGACTTTTCCTCCTCCTTGAGTCCGCTGCGTTGTGACACTGCATCGTGCGCCGGCTGCGGAGTTCAACTCAATGCGAGCTTGCCGATCGAGAACCGCATGCACGGCCTGTTCTCGTTCAAGCCTATGTTCATAGTAAACGTCGAATCATTATATGTCAAACGTTGTCATTTTAGGCGTTTCAAGTTCGAGCACACTCCGGCTCCAGCAATCTTCTTTCACCTAAGATAATGGCTATATAAAGCCAATCTAACGCCGACATAGACACTTTGCAAACGTTTGTAATACAATCGTTGTCATCGCCGCAGATCAATCAATCAGCATGTACACTGGAGTCAGTTGTGCATGTGTATTGCGATTTTCCATTCAACGCAAGGGGGCTGCAATGGCTACGAGCATTCAGGATGTCGCCCGCGAGGCCGGCGTCTCCATCTCCACCGTCTCACGTTCCTTCACCAGGCCGGATCTGGTGTCGGCCAAGACCCGCGAGCGCGTGCTCGCCATCGCCGACAAACTCAATTTCTCACTCTCCCGCTCGGCTGCGGCCCTGAAATCCGGCCGCTCCCTGCGCATCGCAGTACTGATGAGCGGCCATATCCGCCTGTGGTTCACCGCCTCGGTCATCGAGGGGCTCAACGAGGTGCTGCACACGCAGGGCTACGATATTTCGGTATTCCAGATTTCCAGCATCGAGGAGCGCAAGGAATTCTTCGAGATGTTGCCGGTACGCCGTAACGCCGATGCCGTGATTGTGGCGTCTTTCGATATCGACAACAACGAAATCGCGCAACTGGCTTCGGTCGGCGTGCCGATCGTCGGCATCAATTCAGTCGAACCCGAAGCCCGCGGCTTTACCGCCGCCGTCAATATCGACGATGTGCAGGGCTCCACGCTGGCCGCCCGCCATCTTATCAATCTCGGACATCGCCGCATCACCTACATCAGCACCAATCGCGAGGTGTCGCTGAGCTTCTCCGTGCAAAGCCGATTCGACTCATTCACCGCCTGCTGCCGCAGGGAAGGCATCGAGCCGCAGGTTATCGTCTGCAAGGTCGATGACGATGGACGTTATGAAATCAGCGACGTGGTCAACCAACTCATAAGCCAAGACGAGATGCCCACCGCCATCGCATGCCAAGAGGATGGCATTGCTTTGCCGCTTATGTTCCAGCTGGAGCGCAATGGATTCTCCGTGCCCGGCGACGTCTCGTTGATCGGCTACGACGATAGTTTCTACACCGGCGATATCGGCCTGACCACCATCCGCCAGGATCCGGTGGAAATGGCCCGCGTGGCAGCCCGCATGACGCTCGATCTCATTGACGAAAAGCCGATTGAGCAACCCTACATCGTGTTCCCGGCCCAGCTGAAGGTCCGCTCCTCCACCTCCCGCGTTAAGTAGGCTCACACAACAAAGCCCACCATGGAAAAAGTGTGAGGCAACCGCACAGTAACGCTCAATCGCACATTGTGGAGAATGGCGAAAAATCGCCGATTCATGGCCCCACAGCGTGCGATTGAGCGGGTGCGTGCCTCACACTTTTCTGCGGCGGACGATTTTGTGCGAGACTCAGCAATACAAAGCGGCGCCCCTGGAGAAGGAAAGGCAGGGGCGCCGCGGATTGTTGCTTATCGGCTATGGGACTCTATGAGACTCAGTGCGAGGCCTCGTATTCGGAAGCCCAACCGTCCACGAAGGCGGTCTTGACGGCATCCCACTTGCCGGTGCCCTGCGCGTACTCGAGCAGTGCCTGGCCGACCTTGTTCTTCCACTCTTCGGACGGCATCATGGTGAAGTTCCAAGAAACCTGGGTCATGCCGGACTTCTGGTCTTCCACGGCGGCTTCGGTCAGCGGGTTGTCAAACTTGACGTCATCGAAGGTCTTGAACGGGGTGGTGAAGCCCATGTCCTGAGAGATGGCCTTCTTGCCGGTGTCGGAGGTGATCACCCAGGAGAGGAAGTCCTCGGTGGCCTTCTTGTCGGCGTCGGAGGCCTTGTCGTTGATGCACCAGTAGTTCTCGGAACCAGTGGCCAAGCCCTGCTTCTCTTCACCCTTGACACCGGTGTAGATTGGCATCATGCCCACGGATTCGGCCTTCATGCCGGCCTTCTGCAGGTCGGTCCAAGCCCAGGTGCCGTTCTGGTAGAAGGCGGCCTCGCCGAGCGCGAACTCGGAGTTCGCATCATCGCCGGTCTTGGCGCTCAGCTGGGTGGGGTCGGTGGTGGAGTCGGTGATGTACAGGTCGAAGATCTTCTTGTAGTTCGGCAGATAAGTGCCCTTGATGGTGGCCGGCTGCTCGGTGACGTTGTCGTCCTTGAACTCATAGTAGAGCGGCAGGTTGGCCAGATGGGTCTTGAATCGCCAGTCGGAGCTGGAGTCGAAGCCGGCGGAGGTGAACGCGCCCTTGATGCCGAGCTCGTCCTTGCGGGCCTGCATGTCGTCGGCCACGGCCTTCAGGGTGTCGAAGTTGTCGATTTCGTCCATGGACGTGGCTTTGGCACCATCCAGCGCGAAGTATTTGTTAAGGATGTCCTTGTTGTAGATCAGGCCGTAGGTTTCCATCACGTACGGCACACCGACCACCTTGTCGCCGTCTTTCAGGGCCACGTCCTGGTTGGTGAGTTCCTTATACACATCCGTGTTGGACATGTCGGCGGTGTACTTCTTCCAGTTCTGGTAGCCGACCGGGCCGTTCACCTGGAACAGGGTCGGGGCCTCGGTCTTGGCAATCTCGGACTTCAGGGTCTGCTCGTAGGTGCCGGAGGCCGCGGTCTGGACCTTGACATCAACGCCCTTCTCCTTGGTGTACTCCTTGGCCAGAGCGGCCCACTGATCAGCCGCTTCCGGCTTGAAGTTCAGGTAGTAGACCTTGCCCTTGGCGTCATCGCCGGAGGTCGAGCTTCCGCAGGCCGCCAAAGTGCCGAGGGACATTGCAGCGATGGCCGCCACTGCGACCGCTGACTTCACTGTACGATTCATCATCGAACCTTTCTCTTTCATCGTCGACCCGGCCATCCCCGGTCAGGACAGGTACGCTAACACGCACCTTTATGACTATCGACATGCACTATTGTGCAACGGTTTGCTTCTTTTTGCAAACGATAGCAATATCGGCGCGTCATAAATCATCATTTTCAGGCCATTGTCAACAAATATCCCATTGATTCGGTCATTTTTTTCCTCATTATCGCAATGCAAGCGTTCGCAATTATGAGAGCGCTAACATATCTTTCATGGCAATCGATTGTCACTTATGCCCATCAAAAAAAAACAACACGGCGACGCTATCGTTTGCAAATCATTTATCGACATACCGCAATTCCCACCACAAACAATAAAGGCCCGCCCGCAGCAGCGGGCAGGCCAGCGTAATCACAGCGCAACCGGGGCTAGGCGTTCCACCGTTCGATGACGTTATCTCCCTTATAGACGCTGAGCACCGAGTAGTGCGCCGTATCCAAACGCAGCAACCGCGCGAAATGCGGGTCCACGCCCAGCCATTGCGAGGTGAGGATGCGCAGGATGTGCGCATGAGCCACCAACAGCACATTATGGCCGTCTTTCAGCAGCGGCGTAATCTCATCGATGGCGCTCTTGGCGCGTACCGCTGCTTCTTCCAGCGTCTCGCCAGGCCCGGCATGGACCGGCACCTGCTCGCCCGAAGGTAAGGTCTCGACCCAATCGCCCTCCAGCGTGGGCGTCAGCGAGCGCGGCCCGTCACGCCACACATCCCATTCAAAACCGCTGGCCTCACTCACCTGCTGGCGCGTACGCCCCTCGGCTCGGCCATAATCCCATTCAGCGATGCCGTCCAACACACCGTGGTCCGCAAAACCGGCCAGTTCAGCGGTTTGGCACGCCCGCTTCAGCGGACTGGAAAACACACAGCCCTGACTGAATCCTTCGGGGAAAGCTTCGCGCAGGCGCCTTCCGGCATCCGCTGCCTGCTGCTCGCCGACCGCGGTCAACGGGATGTTCGTGCGCCCGGTATGCTGCCCGGATTCGCTCCACACGGTCTGGCCGTGGCGCAGCAACACCAAAAATCCGTTGCCGCCACGAGAGTTCTCGACGGCAACGGTGCCGTTCACGTTCTGTTCGCTCATGCCTCCACTCTAGTCTGCGCTCGTTCATGACTCCACCATTAACGCCCATCTTTTGCGCTGAGATGATTGAGATGCTATTAGACTGAGAGTCATGAGCGACGAAACGAACACCGACTTCCCCTCCAGCGCCGACCGTGCGGTCGACAGCCTGCACCGCATCGACGAGAAGGTCAACAGGCTGCGCGAGGACCGGCTCAACGACCCTGATTCTCTGGGCGACAAGCTCATCAAGTCGGCAGTCCCAGCGCTGGCAGGCTTGGTTGCCGGCAAAGCATTCCAGATGATATGGGACAAGGGCACGAGCAAACGCAATCTGCGCAAGGGACTGGCGGCAGACGCGCCGCAAGGTCTGGCAATGAGTCTGGCATTCGCCGCCGTTTCGGCCGCACTCGGCGCAGTGGTTTCGCAGCTGTCGGATCGGGGCTCCAAGGCGTTCGTCGACCACCGCCATCGCAAGTCCAGCCGCTAATCCCCCGGTTGGATGATGGTTTCTGTTGGTTGACTGATGGCTCATCGCTGGAATTTCGTCAAGGAACCATCAGCCAATCGACAGGAACCATCAGTCCAGCACAGTTCCGCCACACAATATCGGCATTTCACTGTGAGGTAATCCACCGTGGCGTCCGGCGTCTGCCGTGCGACAATAAAACCATGGTTACCAACGCAACAATCGAGGCTCTTCTGGGCCGCCGCTCCATCCGTAAGTTCAAGGACGAGGCCATCGACGACGATACCCGCGCCACGCTCGAAACCGTCGCCCAGCATGCCGCGTCCAGCCAGTTCCTTAACGACTGGTCCGCCATCCGCATCACCGATCCGGCCATCAAAGCCAAGCTCGCCGAATTCGGCCATCAGCCGTATATTGCCACTGCGCCGCTGCTGTACGTGTTCGTTATCGACGAGCACCGCAACGCGCGCATCGCCGAACGCAAGGGCATCGATCCCGCTTCCGACGAATTCCATCTCAAGTACAGCTATCGCTTCACCCAAGCTCAGAACGACGCAGTGCTGGCCTTGCACGCCATGGAGACCGCCGCCTATTCGCTGGGACTGGGCTGCGTGATTCTCGGCTCTCTGCCCAACAACATCCCCGGCCTTATCGACGTGCTGAATCTGCCGGAATACACGTATCCGGTGCTGGGTCTGGCCATCGGCAAGCCCGATCAGAACCCGACCGTCAAGCCGCGCATGCCGCGCACGATGCAGTTCTTCGAGAACACCTACCCGGCTGACGCCGATGGCGTACTCGACCAGCTGCCCGCCTTCGACGAGGAAGTTCACCGGTACTACGATCTGCGCCAAGCCGACCGTCCGGTGGACGCCTTCAGCGATCAGGTCGCCACGATCAGCCAGCAGGATGTCAGCCATCAGACACTGCTCGACAAGGCCGCCGCTCAGGGCTTCCGTCTGGATCAGTAAGACCAGAACCAACGAAATAGGCTCGGATGGGCTCGTCACTGAGTCGTCTCAGTCTCAGCACTGCGACGACTCAGTCCCAACACCTCAACATTTCATCACCGGATACCGGCAAAATTGCACAACCATCCCGCCGGTGTCGCACCATCAATAAACGTCCACATATCAGTCCCACTATGCGGACAACCAACGGCCAGTTTTGCAAGAGAACCCGCAAAACCAGCAGTATCCGCACCAGTGGTAGGAATAGACTGCATGTGGCCGCAATGACTACGAACCGGAAAAGAGGGACTGGATGCGGAAGGTTTGGCAAGTCTTTCTGCGCGATTGCAGACGTATCTTACGCAATCCCGTTGCCGTTGTGGTGACGCTCGGCGTAGCAATACTGCCCTCGCTGTACGCATGGTTCAACATTCTCGCCAACTGGGATCCCTATTCAGCCACCGGCAATCTGCAAGTGGCCGTAGCCAATGAAGACCAAGGCACCACCAACGATCTGGTCGGCCATCTCGATGCGGGCCGGCAGGTCGTCAAGAAACTCAAGCAGAACGACGAACTCGGCTGGCGCTTCGTAGACAATGAGGAACAGGCCGTACACGGCGTGGAGACCGGCGAATACTATGCAGCCATCGTGCTGCCCAAGGATTTCAGCACCAGCCTGGTCGAATCGGTGACCGGAACCTCCAAACAGCCGAAAATCAAGTATTACGTCAACGAGAAGAAGAACGCGATCGCGCCGAAAATCACCGACACCGGTGCCACCACCATCGACGAGCAGATCAACTCCGCCTTCGTCACCACGGTAGCCACCACCGTTGCCTCGGCCGTTTCCGAAGCGGGAGGCGATCTCGACCAAGCCACCGGCAAAGTCCAGCACGATACGATCAATGATCTCAATACGGTGATGTCCACGCTGAACACCGTTCAGGATTCACTCACCGACTTACAGGACACGCTGGCCCAATCAGACACGATTCTCGCCGACGCCAAACAGACCACCGCCTCACTCAGGCAGACCGTCGCGGCCGCGCAGAAGGCCTCCCGCCAGTCCGGCACACTGTTGGCGGAAACACAGGCCGGGTCACAAGCCTTCTCCACCACACTGGTCGGCGCGCTCGACACCAGTTCAGCACAACTCTCCGGACTGGCCGTTCACGTCAACAACGCCGCCGGCAGCATCACCGGCTCCTTCAACAGCGCGCAGAACTCCGTTGACACCATCACCAACACACTTTCGGCCCCACTGAATGCCACCCAAACGTCAATCAGCGATCTGAAAGACGCGCTGACCAAAGCCGGCATCGGCAAAGACACCACCGACCCGGTCGGCCAGAACATCTGGAAACAAATCGATGCGCTCGACTCATTGATCAGCAAACAGCAGACACAGCTCAACACCTTCCATACCGACACCACACAGTTCATCAACTCCGGTAAAGACGCCACCACGAATCTTTCCGGAGCCATGACCAACACCACCACCGGCGGCATCGCGGCGCTGAATACCGCGCGCGGCTCGCTGACCGGCACCGTAATGCCGTCGCTCACCTCATCATTGAACAGTTTCGCCGCCCTGAATGGCACACTGGATGGCACGTTGACTTCGTTATCCGGCACCTTGGATCAGGCCGACGGACTGTTCGACCAGCTTGTCGATACCCTGAACCAAACAAAAACCACCATCAGCAGCACGCAGGATTCGCTGCGCCAGGTGGCCAGCGATGTCGCCACCGTACGCACCGATATCGCCACGCTCGATAGTTCCGCCGCTTACCAGAAAATCCGGGATACGCTGCATCTGGATGACAAGGGATTCGGCGACTTCATGGGCAATCCCGTCACCCTGACCACGAAAGTCGTGTATGCCACCGACAATTACGGGTCCGCAGTCACCCCGTTCTACACGAATCTGGCACTGTGGGTAGGCGGTTTCGTGCTAATCGCCATCTACAAGCTTGAGGTCGACCGCGAGGGCATTCGCCGTATCACCGCTACGCAAGCATATCTTGGCCGCTGGCTGCTGCTGGTCACCATCGGATTCCTGCAAGCCGTCATCGCCACCATCGGCGATCTGGTGCTTGGCATCCAATGCGAGCATCCGCTGCTGTTCATCTTGGCCGGAATCTTCTGTTCGTTCGTATACATCAACATTATTTACGCACTGGCCGTGGCGTTCCGCCATATCGGCAAAGCCATCGCCGTAATTCTGGTCATTGTGCAGATACCCGGCGCCTCCGGCCTGTATCCGATTGAAATGATGCCGAACTTCTTCCGCGAACTGCACCCGTGGCTGCCCTTTACCTACGGCATCAACGCGATGCGCGGCCCGATTGCCGGCCTGTACGCGAACCATTACTGGCTCGACATGCTGCACCTGTTCTGGTATCTGCCGGCGGCACTCTTCGTGGGACTTGTCATACGCCGGTATGCGATGAACCTGAACGCGCTGTTCGACCGTCGTTTGGGAGATACCGACCTGATGATCACCGAGCACAACAGCATGGTGAACGAACAGGTGAGCTTGAACTCCGTATTCCGCACGGTGTCCGACAGCAAGGAACTGCGCGATATCATCGCCCATCGCGCGCACCGGTTCTTCGCACGGTATCCAAAGATGATCGTTGCCGGTCTGGCATTGCTGACCGTACTCCCGTTCGTATTCCTGGTGCTGCTGTTCGTCACCCAAGAGAAAATCGCCATGCTGACCTCTTGGATTCTGTCGATTATTCTTATCGACGCCTATCTCATTGTGGTTGAATACGCACGCGAAGCCTACGCCATGCAGCTTGGCGTCAGCGCCATGAGTGCCGACGAGTTCCGCAATGTGATGCTCAACGGATATGTGTGGCGGCGTTTCCACGGCCACGGACGTCACGAAGCGGCGATGGGCAGCAATCCGGATATCGGCGAAACCACTGAACGACTCGCACCGTTCAGTGATCAGGTCACCGAGCCGACTGCGCACACCGCACAGTCCGGTCAGTCCGGTCAGTCTGGGCGGGGAGGCGCACGATGAAGCTTATCTGGAAAATATTCGTACGTGACGTGCGCCAAGCCACCCGCAATGTGATCGCCGTAATCGTGGCTATGGGATTGGCGATTGTGCCGGCACTGTACGCCTGGTACAACATCGCCGCCAGCTGGGACCCGTACGGCAATACCAAGGCCTTGAAGGTCGCTGTGGCGAACGTGGATGAGGGCTATAAGTCCGATCTGATGCCGATCACCATCAACGTCGGCGAAACCGTGACCAATACGCTCAGGGCCAATCATGACCTTGACTGGCAGTTTGTGGATCGTGCTAAGGCCATCGATGGCGTGAACTCAGGCGAATACTATGCCGCGCTGATTATTCCAAAGAGCTTCAGCTCCGATATGATGACGCTGTTTTCACCGAAGATCAAGCACGCCAAGCTCGAATACTATCTCAATGAGAAAATCAATCCGATCGCTCCGCATATCACCGACCAGGGTGCTACCACCGTGGCCACGACCATCGACCAGACATTCGTGAAGACCTTGGCGAGCGTGGCGCTGGATTTGGTTTCCAACGTGGCCGATTACGCGCAAAGCCCGCAAATGGAGCAGTACGTCAACAACGCCACCAGTCATATTGCCACCATGTCGTCTCGTTTGACCGGCACTGCGTCGCAGATGGATTCCTATGCCAATCTGCTCGGGGCCGCCAACAGCATCATTGATTCCACCGATAAGCTGCTGGGGTCAACAGGCTCAGCTGCGGCCACAACCAAAAAGGCGTTGAAACAGACCCGCAACGGCGTCTCCAGCCTCGACAAGGCATTGTCCGGAGCCACCGATGGCGTCGGTACGGCATTGCAGCAGGCCGGTTCATCCTACGACACCATTGCCAAGCAAATCGATGCCGCTTTTGCCGATGTGGGCTCACAATCCTCACAGATATCAAACAAGCTAACCGATATGCAATTCAAAGTGGAGGCTCAGGCTGACAGCTTTGGAAAGTATGCCGCCGCTTTACGAGATCTCGCCAAACAAGCGGCTTCACTGCCCGTGGGCGGAGATACCGTTGCCGCTCAACTGAACGCGGCTGCAGACCAAGCCACAAAGGCGCAGCAGAGCATGCAGCAAGCCGCCACCGCGTTGGGCGATGCGGCCACGCACATAGCAAACGGTACTGCCGATGCCGATACAGCGCGTCGAGATCTGAAATCACAAATCGCTGCCGCCAAACAATCGATTACTCAGGCTTCAGACACGTACAAGAGCACGCTGAAACCGCAACTGAACAATCTGACCTCGTCCATGGACGAAGTGGCCACGCAGGCAAGTTCCGTAATCGACGGGCTTGCATCGACCGTCAGCAGCGTGTCAGGCCTTTCTGGCGGCGTTTCAGACAGCCTGACGGACATCCAGTCGGCCTTGACTGACGCAGCTAGCGCTTTGACCCGTTCGGCGAAGAAACTCGACAACTTGTCTTCCCAACTCGCCTCTATCACCAATGGCGGCACCATCGACCTGTCTGTGATTTCCTCTGCGAAACCCGATGTCATTGCTTCCATGCTGGCGGCACCCGTAGCGGTCGACCGCATCGCGCTCTATCCCGTTGCCAACTATGGTTCCGCGATGGCTCCGTTCTACACGATTTTGTCTATTTGGGTCGGTGCGATCATTCTGGTCGCCATGTTGAAAGTATCGATTTCCGACCATGAGAAGGCTCGTATCTTAGGGTTGGGCAATGATCTGCCGCTCGGTTCGGAAGTGGGTCTTCGCGAGGCCATGATTGCCGGGCGGATTGCCGGACCGGCCGCCGCGTTGGATGTGCTGAAGAAGCCGCGTGCCGAGGCTCCCGGCAATGCGCGGCAGTTCGGTTTACGCTTGCACCACGAATATTTCGGCCGATACATGATTTTCGGTTTCCTTGCTTTGCTGCAAGGTACGCTGGTGTGCCTGGGCGATATGTTCTATCTCGGCGTGCAGTGTGAGCATCCGATTCAGTTCTTGATGGTCGGGTGGTTGTCTGCACTGGTGTTCTCGAATATTGTGTATACGCTGACCCTGTCGTTCGGTGATATCGGCAAAGCCATTGCCGTAGTACTGCTGGTTATGCAGGTAGCCGGTTCCGGCGGCACATTCCCCATTGAAACACTGCCGACGTTCTTCCAGGTCGTTTCTAAATGGCTACTGTTCCCCTATGCGGTGGATGCGATGCATTCGGCCATGGCAGGCTCATTCGGCATGGAATACTGGGTTTCCATGGGCAAACTGGCACTGTTCCTTGTCCCCTCATTGCTGTTGGGACTTATGTTGCGCAAGCCGGTAATTCGCTTCAACGATTGGGTTATCCGCAACCTTGAAAACACCAAGGTGATGTAAGTGTTGGACGAAGTGTGTCCGAGCGCCCTGAACGCTTAGCAGCCTACGACCTGACGTGTTTGGACCGTAACCTGTCTCAGACACGGCGTTGGCGAGGCCTGTGGAGCTTCTGACGCTAACGTCTACGTGGCTTGTAGCCCTTTTTACGACTGTGTGGCTTGAGTTGCTGGTTCAGCGGTACATGCCGGTAACTGGATTGCGGATCGCGATGCGTGAGATGCCAGCATCCGCAAAATTCGCAACGGTACACCCATAGCTCAACTCCGCGCTCGATTAGGCTTTGATCAGCGGCACGCTGAACCTGCGCCTTATCGTGATACATGATTTTATTCGACGTAGCGCAACGTTTAGGGGTGAAGTAATGCATAGCAGAAGCCAGTGTAGAGCGACCCCATAACCAAGCCAGTTTCTGGCTCCCCTCAGGGGGGCCGTCCGCACAGCAGACCGGGGGGGGGAGGAGGCCCGGGCGTCGGGATTCCACGGTCACGGACGTGCTGTTTTCCGGATTTCCTGCGGAAATGGGAACGCGCCGCGCCGTCTCTCTTCGGCCCCGACGGCGGGGCTGGCCGGGAATGGTCCCGGACGTGGGTCTCATGAGTGCGAGAAGCCCCGGGTGTTTTTGTGGGGGTGTGTGGGTTTGGGTCGTGAGTGTTTCGGGTATGCGAAAGCCCCTTGGGGCGTGTGCTCCAAGGGGCTTCCTGTACGTGTGGTGCGGCGGCGTGCTACTCTCCCACACCCTGTCGGGTGCAGTACCATCGCCGTGCCAGGCCTTAGCTTCCGGGTTCGGAATGGGACCGGGCGTCTCACCTGGGCCATGGCCGCCGCAAATCTTCTCTTATACGGTCAGACGCTGGGGTCTGCCGGCCTGTGGCGGCCTGGGAACCGGACAGCGGACGCGGATATGTCGATGTTTCGTCTTGTGGCCAGACAATGCTCATTGCCGTCTGGTGTCGTTTGCAGGAGGAAGATGCGGTCCAACCGCCAGGGGCTGGAATGTTAGTGTTGCCTTTCGTCCGTTAGTACCGGTCGGCTCCACCCCTCGCGGGGCTTCCACGTCCGGCCTATCGACCACGTGTTCTGCATGGGGACTACAGGAACTCGAAGGTTCCACGGAATGCTTATCTTGGAGCAGGCTTCCCGCTTAGATGCTTTCAGCGGTTATCCCTCCCGAACGT
>ERZ1106941.165-NODE-165-length-102093-cov-5.248780_pt1 | contig 102093 bp, 126 predicted proteins | sample MGYA00403670_ERZ1106941 | MGnify/ENA primary metagenome ERZ1106941 (study PRJEB35170, sample SAMEA104062400) | human gut metagenome | biome: human gut; feature: human-associated habitat; material: faeces | place: Denmark | collected 2012-06-04 ...
ATACAAAATTATAAAAACATTAAAAATATATAGATTATTAATAATTTATATTGAAAGGAAGTGAATTGGATGGCTATCAGAGGTCGAATTTATCATAATTTTTATACAGAAGAATTATGGGCGAAAGTTAATAAAGAGAATAAACGTATAATGAATGATTTTCTTCAAGAGTATAAACAGAGAAAAAAGAGCAAAGGAACCATTGCTGGCTATCACAATGATCTTCGTATTATTATGATTTATATATTAAAAGAATTGGACAATCGTTGTGTTTTAGATTTAAAGAAAAAAGATTTTAGAAATCTTAGTTTATATTTTACTGAAGAATGTGAAATGTCTGCGGCAAGAACAAATAGATTAAAAAGTGCCATTAATAGTCTTCTCACGTTTTGTGAAGACGATGATGATTATGATTATGAGATTAATTATGCAAAAAAAGTACATGGAATACCAAAGTCTCCAGTAAAAGATAACGAAGATGACTTTTTCTTTACATATGATGAATTTATTAAAGTAAGAGATATTTTAGTACAACAAGAAAAATGGCAGCTTGCAGTTTTATGGAGTATTGGTTTTGATTCTGCTGGCAGAAAAAATGAATTATTTCAAATCCAAAAGCACGGGTTGTTAGATGGAAATAAAACTAATGTAGTTGTTGGAAAACGAGGTAAAAAGTTTCCATTAGTATACTTAGATGATACAAGAGAATTAATTAGAAAATATCTTGAATGGCGTGGAGATGATGATATTGATTCTCTATGGATTAAAGGAAACGGCGAAAATAAACAGCCTATTTCCGACTCTTCTGTACTTTACGATCGGATTGTAAGTATTTCAAAAATATTATCAGAAGTTCGCGGAGAACAATGTAATATTTTCACTCACACCATGAGACATAGTAGACTTGAGTGTTTATCGCAAGGAACAGATTTAAGATTACTTGATGAAAATGGTAATCCTAGAAAATATCCTTTGGAACAGGTGCAAATCTTTGCACACCATTCAGATCCAAGTACTACGCAAGGATATTTAAAGGATCATTCAGAGGATACAATCAATTCTATGTTTGGAATTTAATATCTCATCCGGAGAATAATACAATATAGATTAGAGGTTGCTTGTATTGACAGTTGTATTATTCTACTACAAATTTGCCATTTGTCAAGACTTGACTTGACATTTGTTTGGAATCATGGTATTTTGTTTGTAGACATATAGAAACAGAGTTAAGAACTGAACTACATAATTATTCAAATAAATAAAATAACCACTTGCTAATCAAGTGGCTTTCAATAAATCGAATATATAGAATTGGGACATTCACCCAAGTGGATTTCTCAGAGCCGAAGTGGTATCGGCTGATTTCAACTTACGAAAGGGATCGCTTAATTAGCGGTCTTTTTTCGTTTGGACAATATTCTGTAAAAACATTAGAACCGTCCCGGCAACAATTGTAGATAGTAAATTACTGTCATTCACAATTGTGTATGTATCTTTAAAAAATCTTAGAAACGTATCTATGTCGCATCACCCTCCTTTCTTAGCAAGGGTATCTATATAACGAAGCATCGCTGCTTCGATGCGACTCTGAAAAATCCTTGGCATTGCATCCAGCCGTAAATGAACGCATGGGTGAATTCCTACATATAGATTATATGTCAACAGGAAAAATCTGTAAACCATAACATATGGACAATCTATAGATAGATCGTGTAGCAACACGTAAACTGCAATCTCCGACAGACGTCTAGGAATCGGTATTGGCACAAACCTGAGAAAATGTGCGACGTCAAAAAATACAAAAAATCGCAAAAATATTTATAAAAAGGACGTACTGTACCTTTACAAAATTTTCCTATTGTGATAATGTGAAATTATCAAATACAGGAGGTAGTTTTGTATGGACTATGTAGTAAAAAGGCAGAGTGCAAAGAACTTTACTAAAGATATCGCAAAAGGAAAATACAGCATGAAACACAAGTTTCAACGCCAGGAAAATCAGTGGGGCAATCGTCAGAAAAGTTTACTGATTGACTCTATGCTTCGTCCATATCCGATTGATCCAATTAGATGTGAAGTAGGATCTGACGATGTAAGAAGAATTTTTGATGGCGTTCAGCGAGCTACCACAGTAAGAGACTTTTTTAAAAAAGATGGTTTTAGATTGGCTAAAAATTTAAAACCAGTTACAGTTGATGGCGAGGTATACGAAATTGCTGGTAAAAAATATGCACAGCTTGATGAGGCTGTACAAGATAAACTGAATGATTATGAGATGACAATCTATGTGTTTACTGATTGTACTGGGGAAGATATTCGAGAAATGTTTACTCGTCAGAATAATGGTAAACCATTAAACAATACTCAAAAACGTACAGCAATCGAGAGTGAAAAAGTAAGTGACGTTATCTTTAATTTTGCAGATCATGAGTTCTTTGAGAAAGTCCTTACTGATGCACAATATAAGAAAGATGTTCAGCGTGATCTGATCCGCGAAACTCTTATGCTGATTAATACAAATGAAGAAAATGATTTTACATCATTTAGAGCGAAAGATATTGACAGTTTTGTTGTTTGGTATGATGAAAATATCAATGCTACTGATATCAGTATATTAACAGATGTATTAGATGCTTTCAATACAGGCGATGAAGTAATCAAGGTAAAATCTACTTCTATCCCAATGATCCTGTATGGCGGTTATAAATGTATTAAAGACGGAAAAGATTTTAGAAAATTCGAAGCTGCGGTAAATGAGTTTGTTGAGAATTATGATTCTAACGAAGCATATAAACAGCTCGTACAGTCTGGAACTACTGCTTCTGCTGGCGTTAAAGCTCGTCTACAGTATTGGAATAACGTCGTAGATAATTTATAATTTTTTTGTGAAATAATTTAATATGATTTTTATTATGGAGAGTGGAGCAATCTACTCTCCTATTTTTATGGGCAGATGTGCTTAGTGGCGATAGCAGTGGGCCGTAACCCCACCACATTAGAAACACCGTAGGTTCGACTCCTACTCTGCTCATTTTTTTTGTTTTGGAGCTTTACTCAAGTTGGATGAAGAGATCAGTCCTGAAAACTGACAGGCCGTTAACAACGGCGCGTGGGTTCGAATCCTACAGGCTCCGTATAGAAAACAAAGCCACCGAATTACATCCGTTCGGTAGCTTTATCCCAGAATTTGTTTTTCCAAACCCTTGGTGCAATTCGTATTCGACAAGCTCCTTACCATCATAGAGCTTATATCCTTTCAATCCGTAAATGGTAACGCGACCGCATTTCAGGTCGAAATACGAATAGATGGATGTGATCTTTCTTACCCAAGGTAATCTCACTTTAGCGGTTAGGTTCCGCAAATACTACTTTTGCCATCGCATTGATATTGATTGGAACGGGCATATTCAAAACTGCTTTCATAAAAATCACAGCTCCTTTCTGCCAAGTATGGCGATCTTTATTATATGCTCAAATATTTAATATGTCAATGCGATAATTAGCGAATGGAGGCAGTGCCTCTGTATGCCGGTATGGTGGAATTGGTAGACAGAAATGACTTAAAATCATTTGATCGTAAGGTCGTGCGAGTTCAAGTCTCGCTGCCGGTATTATTTTTTTTGTAAAAAGGAGACATATAGATGAAAGGTATGACTGGAATTTACAGGATTAATCCTGCATTGTTTGGTGGAATTCTTGGCGGATGTGCTGGGATTCTGCTTTGTGCTTTATTGTTTTAAGGCGTTATAAAACCTAATAAATAAAATATTAGTACAATTACAAATGAAATAATTGCAGTATTTCGCCAATAGTATCTATTGCTATTACTTTACCATCTGATGTTGTTGTAGTTTTACACATTTAAATCACTTTTCTTTATTTTGTTTCATGTTTTATATTTTTATTCTCTTTAAATTCATTGGAGAATAAGTAATCATAAGCAGTTTGGTGCTTATTGCTCTGTCAGTGGAGCGTGATTAATTTTTTTGGAGTAGGAAACCAGAGAAGTCATGAGCTTTGGCATAGTAGACACTCGCACTACTCTCCTACTCTTTTTTAATTGTTATGCGAGTGGAAAGCGAGACAATAAAAATGGGATATACTCATGGAACAAGTATTGAATCAAAAACAAGAATTTGTACAAAATGTGGAAAAGAATTCCCGAATACAAATGAATTCTTTTCTTATGCAAATAAAAAACTTGGACGATTAAATGCTTTATGTAAAGAATGTCAAAAAATAATTAATAAAGAAAAGCGTCTGAAGATTATTGAGAAAAACAAAAATAAAGATTTATTTTATTCAGGGACACGACATTGTAAAAAATGCAATAGAGATTTACCAAACAATAAATTATATTTTCCTATCGATCTATCTTGTATTGATGGTTTAAGAAATGTATGTAGAGAATGCAGCAAAAAGGAATCTGGTTTTCTTGATCCAAATTATACAGTTTCCGAAAAATGGACGGATGAAGAAAATAATGTATTGTTAGAAAAATATAAAGATTTTACTGGCGAAGAATTGCATAATTTATTTTTGCCAAATAGAACCGTTAGATCTATAGAATGTCATGCAGCGCTTCTTGGTCTGCAAGGCAAGAATTACGATGCACAAGTTAGAGCTAATTTGTCTAGAAGTATAAAAAATAGTGAAAAGTTGAAAGGGCGAGCATTATCTGAAGAATCCAGAAAGAAAATTTCTGAAACAAAAAGAGAATATTTTAAGACTCATAATGGATGGTGGAAAGGTAAAAGACGTAGCCCAGAACAGTGCAAAATGATAAGCGAAAGACAAAAGGGAAAATGGGCTGGAGATAAAAATCCAAGACATTTAAATCCATTAGTTGGCGAAGAAAATGGTCGTTGGAAAGGTGGAATTAATTCTACTTATGTCGAGTTAAGATCTGATACAAAAGGTTGGTTCAATGATTCAATGGGATTTTGTAATTATAAATGTGTTATAACTGGCGGTGAATTTGATAATGTACATCATACAACAGCATTTAGAGATATCGTTGATGAAGTTTTTAAAATAACAGGAATAGAAGTAAAACAGCAAGTATGTGATTATAATAAAGAAGATTTCGATGAATTAAGATTAACATTAAAAGATTTGCATATGTTATATGGGTATGGAGCATGTATAAACAAAGAGGTACATAAATTATTCCATGACAATTATGGATATACAAAATTCTCTCCATTTGACTTTTTGGATTTTTTATACAGAATCGATGTTGGAGAATTTGATACTTGGTTTAAGGAAAATAATTTGAAAATAAATATAAATTATGAATATGTAGAATATTTAGAAAGTACTTTGTCAGTTCTTGCGGAAAGTGCTTAATTTAATGAAACAAAAGGAGGTGGCTGTTAATTGGCTACAAAAGCAACTGCACCGAAATTAACGGCTGCTCAAGCAAGAGAAAAAGTTGTTGAATTGCAAAATAAATTAGATAACTATAACAAAACAGCACAATGTCCGATGTGTAGGAAACATAAGGATGTAAAAAACGGATTTTATATGGACACAGACCCAATTCTTGGCGGGGATAGTTTTAGTAGAATATGCCGTGACTGTGCAAGGAAAATTGCATTGCGTGTGGATAAAAATGGAATTGAGCATGATCCAACTAAAGAATCTGCACAAAAAGCACTATATTATTTAAATAAACCTTTTATTGAGTCATTGTGGAATTCAAGTATACAAGAGTCTGAAAATTTAGTAACAGGAAAAGGGAAAAGCAACGCTTGGAATGCTTATATTAAAAATATAAGTATGGTTAACTATAACGGGCAAGGGTATATGGATTCTGATATGTTTAAAGAAAAAATTGTTTATGCTGATGAAGAGAAAAAGCAAAATACAAAAGAGGAATTGGCTGAAGATGTTGTTGAAATGTACAAAATAAACAAACGTACAGTTCTTCGTTTTTTAGGTTATGATCCATTTGAAAACGAACCAGAGGAAGAAAAACCTCTTTTATATTCCAAACTTGTAGGATATTTTGATGAATCAGTAAAAGATGATGGGTTAAAACTTGAAGCAGTTATAGAGATAGTGCAAAGTTTTAAAGATGTTAAAACAATTAACGATGCAATTTCGCAATATAAAAAGCAACTAGGTAGCAATCCAGGCGTTATTTCCACAATTAAATCTCTTGCTGACACAAAACAAAAAATGATTAATTCTGCACTTGCTCTAGCAAAAGATAATGGGATCTCAGAGAATAATAATAACAGAAAAAGCAAAGGTGCTGGAACATTGACAGGTATTATAAAGGAACTTCAGGAAATGAATTTAAATGGTTCAGAAGTTAATACTTTTGATTATGAAACAAATTTGGCAATCGAAGATATCATGACTAGAAATCATCAGAACCAATTAAGACAATTGAATCCAGACGAGAATGATTGGGAAAAAGAAGTAGTTCATCAAAAAGAACTACTTTTTAATTTGCAAAAAGAACGGGATAACGCTGTTGAATTTAGTAGGTTATTAAAAAAAGAAAATAAAGATTTAAAAGATTTTCTTTTAGAAAAAGGATTAATTGATGAAAAGGGACAAGTAGTCGAAAATGAATGAAAATAAAAATATTGTCCTAATGGGGGATAAAATTAACGAATTTACCCCAAAGAATTTTACTTTTTTTACAAAACCTACGTATTATGATATGTCTGAACTGAAATTGGAAGGATTAAAGAAATTTGCTGAAATAATTCAATGGGGGAGGCGCAATCCCGTCAAATTCTGCGAAAGATTCTTTGGGATAGAATTTCTTGATTATCAAAAATACGTATTTATGATGTCATGGATAACCCCAAACGTTGTATGGTGTATGAGTCGTAATGCTGGAAAAACAACATTAGGTAGCCCATTTCTTATGGCAAAGACAATGTTATTGCCCAAATTTGAAGCATATATTTTAAGTTCAACTGGTTCACAAAGTATTGGTATGATGAAAAAGATTGAATCAATTGCCAAAAAAGAGATTGCTTCATTTACGGGTTTAACAGATGTTTTTCTCAATGAGCTTGTTAAAAGTGCAAATTCTGAAGGGTTTCGGCATGATCCAGCATCTTATTCATTCAAGCTTTATTCAGGATCAAGTTTAGCTACAGTAAATTCAAATTTTGATGGATCTCGTGGACGTCGAAGCAGACTCAATTTTTATGATGAAGCATCCTATGTGTCAGAAGATATGTTTGCTGCTACTCTTCCATTTGTCACACAAAATAGTGATTTTGCCCTTGGAGGAGATGTTGACGTAACTTTACTTCCTCCAAATTTCCCGAATCAAGTTATTTGTGCTAGTTCAGCAGGTTCGATGGATGACGTTTTTTATAAAAGATATAAAGAAGCAGCTATGCATTCCATGGCGGGAGACAAAAATTATTTTTGTGCAGATATTGATTGCGAAGTCATTCTTCATGCTACATATAATGGAAAAATTTACCCTGTACCACTTCTTACTCAAGCAAAAATTGATTCTGAGATGAAAATGAATCCAACAAAAGCAACAAGAGAATACATGAATAAGTTCGATTCCGATCTTGGCGATGATATTGCAGTCAAGAAATCACAGGTATTAAGGAACAGTGTAGTAAGACCACCTATGTTGGTTAATGAAGATAATTCATATATGGTAATTTGCTTCGATCCAGCAAAAAAACGCGATAATAGTTTTGTATTAATTGGTAAATTACATAGGGATGATCGGCGCGGATGGTTATTGGATGTTGTAAACGGAATAAACCTCATTGATAAAGAAACGAAAAAACCATTGACAACTCCAGAACAGATCAAAATGTTACAAGATATTATTGTTCGATACAACGGATATGGCGTTCCCGATTATAGAAATATACACGGTATATATATAGACGCTGGTTCTGGTGGAGGAGCTACCCAAATGTGCGATCTTCTTTTTGATAATTTTTATGAATCAGGACATAAAGGAGAAAAAGATTACGAACATCATGGTTTAATAGATGCAAATTATGATTATGCAACTCCATATGTGAAAAGATATCCTGATGCTATAGATATTATTCGAATGAGAGAACCGTCAAAATATAAAACAATTATGTATTCACAATTATGTGAGATGATTGATCAAGATTTAATAAGTTTTACCGCAGAATATGATTATCATGGTAATCTTACAATACTATCAGAAGAAAATGGCGAAGTCAAAGAGCAAGTTTATAACCTTACATTGGAAGAGGAAGTCGGATTAAAACAATTGGATGCAATGAAAGAAGAAGTTACCCATATGTATAAATACAAAGCTTCGAATGGTAATGTAAGATATGACTTAGCTCCTGGATTTGAAAGTATTTTGCATGATGATAGAAGTTACTGTCTCGCTCTTATGGCTCATAGTCTCTTCGAGTTAAGAAGTAAAGACAAGGTAAGGCAAAAACGCCCACAAGAGTCAACTCAATCTCTTTTATCTAAACTTTCAATCAATCAACCAAAACGTATATCTTCGTTTTCCAAAACAATCTAAATAAAAATCCAAAACACAACTAAATAGCAAAGGAGGTGTTTGCATCAAAGATGACACAATCAAAGAAAGAGATGACAGAAACATCTCCAATACATAAAAAACAGCCAACGGCTGCAGAACGAAAATTATATATGCAAAGTCTTGAACGCCAACAAAAGAGATTTGCAGAAACACAGAATGCATTTAAGCAAGTTCGTGATGTTACAAAAACGACAAGACAAATTTCTATAAGCTCGTATAGCAAAGAAAACGTCATTAAATATCTTCAGAATATTGATAGTTACGAAGATGAACTGCGTGGTTTATCTCGTTACTTATTTTATCGTTGTCAGATATATTTTAGATTAATTATGTATAATGCAACTATGTTTGATCTAAATGCAAGGTACGTAGTTCCTACATATGATCCAACCGGTGACAACGACAAGGAAAGTATGTTGAAAGATTATTATGACACTTTGGTATGGTTAGATAGAATGTCTTTACAAGGGAACTTCTTACAGGTATTAATTAATAACTTTATAGAAGATGTATTTTATGGATGCTGTTGGCTGGACGAAACCGGAATGTTTATTTTAAAAATTCCACCAGAGTATTGCAGAATTTCTGGTAAATATTTTACAGGAGATTATTCGTTTTCTGTAGATATGAGTAAATATAAGAAATTCGAAGATGTATTAGAATATCTTGGTGATCCGTTACTTTCTATGTATAAGGAATATGGTGGTAACAGTCAGAAAAAATGGCAACCAATGCCAGATGAATATGCTTTGTGTACAAAATCAAGAGTTGAGACATGGGAAACTATTGTTCCAATTTATAGTGGATTATTTATTGATTTAATTGGTCTTTTAAATCTTGGTGACGTACAAGCCGTTGCGGATGAACAACAAATTTATAAACTAATAACAGCTACCATCCCGACATTATCTGGTGCTGATGAACCAGATCAATGGGCTGTAAACATTGATTTTGCTGTAGATTATTATAATAAATTGGTTGATAGCCTTCCACCTTATATTGGTTCTGTGATAAGTCCATTGCCACTTAATACAATATCTTTTTCTGATGACCAAACAACAGACACGACGAAGGTGCAAAAAGCCACAAAAGAAGTATTGAATACTTCTGGTGGAGCGCAAATACTTAATTCTTCTAGTATTTCTGGTGCTGAAGCATTTCGAGCTGCTACAAAGGCAGATACTGAATTAGCAGTTTCTGCACTTTTAGGTCAGATTCAAGGCTGGGTAAATAGAATGCTATCATACCAAGTCAAAAATGCGGCGAAGATTAAATTTTTCGAAGTGTCTTCTTATACAAAAGATATTCTTAGAGAAGCCATGCAAAAAGATCTGCAATATGATAGTTCTAAAATGATATTAATAAATGCATTAAATGGGATTAGTGAACTTGATACCCTTTCGATGACTTTCTTAGCCAATGATGTATTAGATTTAAAGAATAAATTTGTTCCACTCGTATCAGCAAATACAGTATCCAACGTAAGTGACGAAGGTGGCAGACCAGAGGTTTCTGATTCAGAAATAAGTGACGATGGAGCTAAAACGAAAGACAGAAAATAATGAGGTGGTCATATGAAAGAAAAGTTTTTAAAAACAACAGACACTACTACCTCTGAAAACTTAAAGAAACTTGGATTTCAAGTAGTAAGTGAATCAAATGGAATATACATATTTTTGAATACTGACAAACTTCAGTTTTCAAATATAGATAAATCAAAAATACAGTATAGCAATATACTTACTTTTTAGCCACTCTTCTACTCTGTCGAGTGGTATTTTTATACCAATTTTTCAAAGAAGGGAGGAATGACTAAATATCATGCCAAAAAAAAGACTTCTTTTTATAGAAGATTTATATGATTTTTATTTAAACAAATATAAAAGATCTACACATTTTAGTAGCGAAAAAAATGGAGAACCTTTGGTTGTTCAGGTACATGGAAAAGTTAATTTTGATCAGCCTGACAAAAACAAAGACGGACTACTTCCAGTTCACCTCCAATCTTGTCATACAGATTTAAATGTAAATGGATCAAACATTAACAAAACTGTTATGGAGGCAGCATTGCCATCATTCAGCAATCGTCCGATTCTTGGTTATATCCATAAGGTAGTTACAGATGAAAATCCGGATGGTCAGTGGGAGTTTTACAGTCACAATATGCATGAGGATGAAAATGGAGAGCTTGTTTATGACGAATATCCGATTGGAATCATTCCGGAGAGCTGTAATGCACAACTTGTTTACGATGAAGAAAAAGAAAAAACCTATTGTGAAGTTGATGGATATATCTTTAAAGAGTATTCAAAAGCCGCTGAGATTTTAGAGCGTGAAGGTGAATGCTTTGTATCGGTTGAACTTTCAATTCGAGAATTAAGCTATGATGCAAAATCAAAGTATTTAAACATCGAAGACTTTTTCTTTAGTGGAGTAACAATTTTGGGAAAAACTCCACAGGGAGAAACCGTAAAGCCTGGAATGTCCGGATCAAATATTAAACTTGCTGATTTTAAAGCAAAAAATAACAGTTTATTTGAAAATTATGAATCAAAAATGGATGAGTTGCAAGAACGACTAAATAAATTAGAGTCTACTTGCTTCAGTATTAAGGAGCAAACTTCTGCTCTACTATTACAAAAGGAAGGAGGAAATGAAAGTAAAATGAATAAATTTGAAGAGTTATTAGAGAAATACAATAAAACTGTAGAAGACATTGCATTTGAATATTCTAATTTATCAGATGAAGAATTAGAAGTTAAATTTAAAGAAGTTTTCGAAGATGGTTCTATTGGCAAAGGGGAGGCATCTAGTGACGGTGAAAATAACAAAGGACAGGAATTTGAAAAACTTGTTCGTACATATGAAATTTCACATGAAGATGTTCGATACGCATTGTATAATTTATTAGCTCCATACGAGGAGCTAGACGATGATTATTATTACATCTCAAATGTTTATGATTCTTATTTTGTATATGAAGGATGGTGTACAGATAAGATTTATCGTCAGGGTTATGTAAAAGATGGTGACAATGTTTCATTTGATGGAGAACGTACAGAATTATTCCGTGAACTTTTAACAGCAAGTGAAAAAGCAGAATTAGAAGAAATGCGTTCGAACTATGCAGAATTAAAAGTGTTCAAAGAAGAAATTGAATTAAATGAACTTCGTGAGAAAAAGAAAGAAATTCTTGATTCTGAGAAATATGAAATTCTTGCACAGAAAGATGAAGAAGGAAAATTTGTAAATAAAGATTATGAGAAACTTGTTTCTGAAATGGATAACTACTCTCTCGCTGATCTTGAGACAGAAATTAAAGTTCTTCATTCTGATTATGTTTCTGAGTATGGTAACTTTGCACTTTCTAATAACAAAGAAGAAAAGCCAGTTACATCTAAGAAACAGTTTGTAAATGTAAACAAAAAACCTTCGAAACCTAGCAGATATGGAAAACTGTTTGCTGAAGAAGAAAAATAAATAAACAAAATAACTTTTAACTTTAAGGATCGTCATAATGGCGGTCTTTTTATTATGCAAAAAACAGGAGGATAAATACTATGGCAATTCGCATGTCTATTGAGCAGCATCACGTTGCGTTCCCAACTAAAGTCCTTTCAGACAAAGTTGGAAGAGTTTTAAACATGGTAATTAAGAAAGATACAGATAACGGTACAGTTTGCGGGAAAGGAGCTTACGTAAGCTTTGATCAGTATGAAGTTGCTGATGCCCCAGCAGGATTTGAGGGAGAAATTCTTGAACAGGCTGCAAACGGCAACTGGTATGTAGAGGTTAAAAAAGTTGATGTTAATGCGCCTGCAATTCTTATCTACGAAGTTCCAGAAATCGCTGAAACATATAATAGCGAGTTTACAAAAACATCTAACTTCTTCAACGAAGCAACAGCCGAGAGAACAAAAACAGTTAGAGGACTTGTACTTACAGTAACAGACGTTTATGAGCTTAGTAAAGATGCATTTGACGGAACACCTGTAGCTGGTAAGAAAGTAACTGTTGAAGCTGGAAGTCAAAAACACAAAGTTTCAGAACTATAAAGAGGGGAGGAATAAGCAATGAATAAGATGAATTTTAGCGAACATGTACTTAATGTATTCGATGAAATGAAAACTTCTTATGAAGAAGTAAAGAACTTAATGTTCGATTTATATAAAAATGAACTCGACGATGGAATTTCTAAGAGAGAGGCGGAAGACAAACTTCGTGAAGTATCTCTCAAAATTTTCGGTCTTACCAAAGATTCTTCTCGCAGAGAAAGAGAACGTGCTTACAGAGATTATGGTCGTCAGTATTTCGATGTAATTGAAGAAGTAACCGATTGGACAGTTTCTACAGGACTTAAAGAAAATGAGTGGTTCAATGCACTTGTTAATTACAGAAATCTTAAAGATGGAGATACTAACCTCTTCGTTAACGAGCATGAGGAAGTAATTCTTTCTATAGCAAGAATGGGCAAGAGACATCACGACACAATGCTTCAGAGATTACCAGAGAACACAACCTATTCTGTAGAGACTGATGTTTACGGTGCTGCTGTGGGTGCTGATATTGATAGATATCTTATTGGACAAGAGGATTGGACAAAACTTGTAGACGCTATCACTAAAGCATTTGTTGTAAAGATTCAAGAGCTTATCTTTGCTGAGATCCTTGAAGCACCAAAGAAACTTCCTGCACAATCTGAGTTCGTACAGACAGGTGCTCTCAACACAACAAACAGAAAGAAATTCAATAAGATTCTTCAAAATGTATCTGTTGCAAATGATAATGCAGATGTAGTGATTATGGGAACAATGGTTGCACTTCAGGAGCTTGAAAACCTTATCGATGTTAAATGGGTTGCTGATTCTCAGAAAGAAGATATTGCAAAGATGGGTCGCCTTGGAAATTACGGACGTTACACGCTTGTTGAAATTCCACAGAGATTTGCAAGAAACGATGTAACTAAGTCTATGTACAAGGATGACACTCTTTTCGTATTTGCAACTGGTGACAACAAACTTGTTGATATGGTTGATGTTGGTGAGACTCTTATCGAGGAAATCACAGATCGTGGAACAGCTAATAGTAACATCGCTGATATCATGAAATATGAAGTTCAGAGAGAGCTTGGAGTATCTACAAGAATTGGTCGTTACTTTGGTTCATGGACCATTACTGACTAATCTAAGTAATAATAAATATATTAGAGGAGTAGTTTAACCGCTACTCTTCTATTTTTTAATGGAGGGAAAGCCATGCCGACAGCACGAGCAAAAAAGGAAACCGCTACTGCAACTAGAAAAGTAGCTACTAAAGTTGAGACAAAAACAACCGTAGAAGAACCGGTTATTGCTGAAAAACCAATTGAAGAAAAAATCGAAAAAGAGAAAAAGGTATTTACCGATTCAGATTATATTCTGTGTCGATCAGTATGTTATGGTGGATTAAACATCACGTCTCAATCTGGGAATGTTTATGAATTCAAAGATTATGGATATGATTGCGAAATCAATTATCGTGACCTTGTTTCTTTGATTAGAAAAGGTTCAGACCATGTATTCTTACCAAGATTTGTTATCCTGGATGATGATTTACTGGAAGATTTTCCTACTGTAAAAAAAGTATATGAGAAAATGTATACAAGAAATGATTTGCTCAAAATTCTTGATATGTCTACAAGACAGATGGAAATGGAAATCAAAGAGCTGCCAGAAGCTACAAGAACCATTCTGGAACAGATGATTGCTACAGAAATTGCCAATGGTCATCTTGACAGTATTGCAAAAGTAAGAAAACTCAGTGAAATCTTTGATTCGGATTTTAATCTTCTAAGTGAATTATTTGTTAAATAAAGGAGGTCGAGATGATACTTCCTTATGAAACTATCTTTTCAAGGGCATTGGGTAGGATCGACGATCCGAAAGAATTAGCATTAAATTCTAATGATTTTTATGAGATTTACACCGAAAGACTACACAATGTACTTGGAGATGCAAGAATTAGAAGACTCTTCTCTTCTATTGTATTGGACGATGAACTGCAAGAAGTTTCTTTTAATCTTGTAAATACAATAGATGAAAGTTCTGATATCGAATATGTGTGCAAATTATTTGTTCTAGGGATTACAATTGAATGGCTCAGTCCAAGAGTCGATTCTTTGAATTATACCATTATGATGGTTGGCGGAAAAGAAGAAAAAATGCTAAATAATCCATACAGATTGCTTCAGACAAGATTAGAAAATGTACAGAAGGAATTAAGTAAGACTATTAGAGATCATGGTTATCTTTATAACTCTTATATTAATAATGGTACATAATATGGATTATTTATATGGAACTTTTTCTGACGAGCAAATAAAAAACGCAGCATGTTTAATGCACAAAAATATTCATAGATTACTTTTATATAAAGATAAGCTAGTGACAGACAGAATTTTTAATTCAGATGATGATTTTAAAAAATACTTTGAAGATATTCTATTTAAATTCGGTGGACTTAATACATTATTAGGTTATCCAAATGATATGCTGCTTTTAATTTCGACATTACAGGCGGCATACGATCTAATAGATAGTCCAAAATATAGTTATAGAATATTTAGAAAAGCTATTCTAGATTCTCATGGATATATTAAAGCTATGTTAGAGGAGGTAAATAGTCATGCCAAACCTATCAACAGCTAGACGTATATCAAGCATACGATCAAATAATGCAAAAACAATTGGTGAAATAACAAAAGAAAACTCAGATTTTCTTATGGAACAAACATTTGATCATGATGTCCAAGCAAAAAAGTGTTATATATATGATTTTTACCATGATGATCAGCCAGATAAAAATCAGAATATGACTTATGACAATACAACCAAAACTCCAATTGATGCAAAGTTTATTATTAATTCTTATCAGTCTATAGATAAGGATCAGGTTCCTTATTATCTACAATTTCGTCCGTCTCAAAAATATTCTTTTTCCGAAAATGATGATTTGTATTATTATGAAACAGATTATCACGAACGGTATCTTGCCGATTTCCCGATTGGGTTATTCGTTGACGTTCCTGACGATAATAAAATTTATCATAAATGGTTAATTGTCGGTAGAGAAATTGCAAACCAATTTCGGAAGTATTTAATTCTTCCATGTGATTATAATTTGACATGGATTGAAAAAACTGGTCAAAACAGAATTAAGCGGAAAATGTGGGGTGTGCTTCGAAACCAGAATTCGTACACAACTGGAAAATACAGAGATCACTACTTTGCCCACCCAGACAACCAGGATAAAATCTGGCTCCCATTAAATCCAATTACTGAAAAATTTTGGTATAACGATGATGTTAGTAAAACAATGCGTCTTATTATTAGCGCACCAACAGAGCATCCTTTGGTATGGTCTGTAACAAAAATAGAAAACACAAAACCTGTCGGAATCCAAAAGCTTACAATTTATCAAGATTTTTGGGATGAACATAGAGATTATATTGAACGTGACGAAAATGGCAAGATTATTGGTATGTATGCTGATTACTATGATTCGTCTGTTACACCAGTCGAACCATCAACGCCTGGAGAAATTGCCGGTATAAATAAAGAAATTATAGCATCTTCTACCAATGTAAAAGTTGGTGGCAGTTATAAACTGTTTACTATAAAAATACTAGACGAGGATCACAATGACATATCTGATCAATATAAAGGCGGAGAATTTACTTGGAAATGCTACGTAGAAAATAATGAATTATCTGATCATGTATCGTGGTCAAAATCTGGTTGTAAATACAATCAAATTAAAATGAAATTTATCAACGATCGAAATTATTTAGGGAAATTATTATTAATATCATGTGATGTTTCTTTAAACAATAACATTATTCGAGTAGCTGAAAATTTTGAAATTACTGTATAGGGGGTATCTGAATGAATAAAATAAATGAATACTCCTTTCATACAAAAGATGATATGCTTAATAAATTACGCGCGTATACACATAATCCAGATGATGATAATATTCGTATCAAAAATCAAGTATATCAAATATTATTACACTGTCCAGAATTACTGTATGCAATTCATGATGCAGAGTTGGAATCCGAATTATTTGACGATGATGGAAATTTAAACGTTGATGCAGATGGCGAACCATTGGGTGAGTGGGATCGTTATTTTGGTGAAAATGCCCATATCCGTCCATACATATTTTTCCCAGAAACAGAAACAGATTCTAGGAATTATGTATGTTATCAAACAAGTTTTAGCGACTTAGCAAGATATAATAATTCTGTAAAAACACTTCTTCTTACTTTTACAATATTTATCCATGAAAAAGATGTTATAGATGATCTTACTGGTTTACCAAGACATGATCTAATTGCTGCAATATTGCGAGATAGATTTGCATGGATTGGAACCGAGGTTGAAAATCCGATTCCATCTTTAGATAAAGAATCAACGATGGATAATAACTATCTTGTTCGTACTTTGCAATATCAAATTATTACCCCAAACAATATTACAAAAACAGAGAATGGTAAATCCTTCTATAGTAATAAAAGGTGGTAAATTATGGGGTTTGCGAATAATGATCTTGTACAAAGTGCAATTGAAGCACAGATAGAAAATGAAGAAAATAAAGAAGAAGAACGCTTAGATTTTAATCCTCTTCAACTATATTTTGGAGATGATTATGTAGTAAATGATAAAATCACAATTCATCAGCCATCAATTCAAGACTATATAACATACGGAGAAGAAAACATACAATCCGTTATTTATCCATTTATTTCAAATACAACAAAATGTCGTTTGCAACTTTGGAACAATGGAATTGACTGGAATGATATCACAAATCAGCAATTGTTTTCCATTTTAATCAAAAGTATTGATTTGGAATATTCAAAACTGATGTTTGGTGATATTAATTTCCATGGTTTTTCTTTCTTTACCGAAGAAAAAGATGGAAAAGAAAGTGTTATTTTATATAATCCTGCTCAAGATATAAAGATTGACGAACCAACACGAATTAAAATGTGTAAATATATTCAATATATGTTTCATGCATTTCCGCCAGAAGAAGAATTCACTTCTAGCAAGACTCTTAAAAGAGATCTTATTAATAGAGACAAACAGAATTTACTGGCGATGAAAAGAGACAATTCTTTAAAACCACCAAGTCTATTATCTATGATTTCTTTCTATCTGAATCACCCTGGATCGAAATATAAAAAAAATGAACTACGCAATGTTGGAATTGTTGAATTCTATGATAGTGTACAAAGACTTCAAATTTATGAATCAACACATGCTGTCATTAATGGCAGTTATTCTGGATTTGTTGATACATCAAAAATTCCAAAAAATGAATTTAATTTCATGCGAGATCTTAAAGGATCTGCATGATTTTTTTATACAAAAATTTAAGGAGGAAAAACAAATGAGTTTTAAATTAGGTGACAAAATCTATAAAGAGATTCTATACTTTTATGCAGAAGATAAAGGTACTGGTATTCCACAATATGTACTAACTCAATTAAGTGATGCAAGCATTGAAGTCACTGCTGAATCTACAGATGTTACCGATAAAAATGGTAATCTTGTAAAGAAAATTTGGAAATCTAAATCAGGTGCTTTTTCTGCAACAAATGCTTTTGTTAACACCAATATTATTGCTGCATCTTCTGGATCTCAACCAATTTTTGCTTCTAAGAATGGGAAAGTAAAAATGCCAAGACTAATGCACGTTAAAAATGGTGTTAAAACTGTTACGATTACTGGATATGTAGAAGGTTCCGTAAAAGTAGCTCAGTATTTTGGTGATGGTTCCATTGGAAAAACATATACTATGGATACGACTGCTGCTGCAGACAAATTCTCTATTGCGAAAGAAGGCGCTGTACTGACTCTTCCACTAGATGATGAAGCAGAGATGTTCTTTGTTCGTTATGATCGTGAAGTAGAGACTGGTGCCGTAATTCACAATAACGCAAACAAATTCCCAACATCTGTATACGCAATTATGAAAGCTACATACTACAATCCATGTAAGAAAAATGAGCTAAAAGCAGATTACATTGTAATGCCATCATTCCAGGTATCTCCGGAAACCACTGTTCCAGTTAGTGCTGACACTGCAACTATGGATTTCAAAGGCGATCTAGAGATCGAATATTGTGGAGATGAAAAGATTCTGTATAGCGTTTACGATGCTGATGAGGTTGACGAAGACTGATTCTAATCAGAAGGGAGAAACAAATGGCAAATAACAGAGTATGCCTTACTTGTGGTAAGGCTTATGAGTATTGCGGATATTGTCCTACGAGCAAGAATCTCCCGATGTGGATGAATCTGTTTGATACAGAAAATTGCAAAAATGTTTTTGAAACTGTAAGCGATTACGCTCAAGGTGCAATAAGTAAAGAAACTGCAGTTACCGACCTATCATTGTGTGATTTATCAAAAGTTTCTACCTACAAGGAAAATATCCAAAAACTTGTATCAGAAATTATTAATAATAAGAATGATAAAAAAGTTACTGCGACTAAAAAAAGAGAACAAGCTGTAAAGATTGTTCCAAAATCTAAAGTGAATAAAAATAGTGTTGATTGATATATGAGAATTATAGGGGTACGTATATATCAATTATACGCACCCCTATTTTTTACGCTTATATATCAGGAAGGAATAAAAGGAAAAATGAAGTTTGATAAAGAATATGCCACTTCTTTTGTAGACGAATATAAATATCTAAAAGAATATGGTATTCGTTATGAATTCGTAAAGGTCGATGATGCCGGAAAAACTGTTTGGAAATATAAAAAGACACCGGAATTATTTGAAGCATTGAAAAATTTTTACATCAACAATGAATATTATGATTAGCAGGTGTGACTATGAAAATTTATTTAGATAATGCTGCCACTACTCCATTAAATCAAGAGACAAAAAATTATATTATATCTATTTTAGACGATTATTATAATCCATCCAGTGCTTATCAGGAAGGAAGAAATATTCGGAATAAAATTGATGAATCAAGAAAAAATATTGCTGATTTTATTCATGCAGATGAAAGTAATATTTTGTTTACTTCTGGAGGATCGGCTTCTAATACGTTAGCAGTCAAAGGATATAAAGACCAAAATGACTGTGTTATTCTGTACTCTCCTATTGCGCATAAATCAATTTTAAATTATGTAAAAACAGTTAGAAGTGCTATTCCATTAAAAGTCAATGGACAGGGCGAAATTGATTTTGATGATTTGAAATCTCTTCTTTCTATATATCACAAAAGAAGTTTTGTGGTTATGGATTATGCTAATAGTGAAATCGGTACAATACAAGATGTGGAAAAGTTCACTGATTTGATCCATTTTTATAACGGTAAAATTTATGTTGATTGCACTGGGTCGATCAGTCAAATTCCACTGAATGTCAAGAAATTGGATATTGATATTGCAGGATTTTCTGCGCATAAATTAGGATCTTTAAAAGGGTGTGGGGTTTTATATAAAAAGGATAATATTCAATTGTCTCCTATTATATATGGTTCACAAGAACATGGACTTTTTGGTGGAACAGAGAATACACTTGGCATCTTAACTCTAGGATACGTTGTAAAGCATTATAATTATGATCAATGTACATCAGAAAAACGAAATTATCTCGTGAAAACATTATCAGGATTAGTTCCAAATTTTTTTGTTGTTGGCTCCTATAATAATAGATTGCCATATAATTTATTCTTGTGTTTTGAAGGAGTATCTGGTGAAGCATTAATGACCTTACTTCATGAGTATGGTGTAATTGTATCTACTGGGTCTGCTTGTAATTCCGGAAGTTTGAAATCATCTGACACTTTACTTGCCATCGGAATGAAAGAAAAATATATTCATAATGGAATTCGTTTGACTTTGAACGGATCAGAAACAAAAGAAGAACTTGATTATGTATGTAATCAAATTAAAAATTGTGTCATGACATTGAGGAACTTAACATAGGTTGCTCATGGCTATGGGCGTAAAAGTGTATTATCACTCTCCTATCATATCAAAATTATGGAGGGTAAAGCTATGAGAAATATTAACTGGCTCGTAAGAGCGAAAAATAAAATGTTCTGGATTTCATTAATTCCAGCGGTAATCGTACTTATTCAAACTATTGCTGCAGTATTTGGTTTCACAATTGACTTGAGCGAACTTGGAGACAATTTAGTTAACGTTGTCAATGCAGTGTTCGTAGTATTGGCAATTTTAGGTATTGTAATTGATCCTACGACAGCAGGTGCTGGTGATTCAGAAAATGCTATGACTTATACAGAGCCAAAGGCTTAGAAAGTGTAGGTGTAACGTGGAACCTATACGTGATTTTTTTGGCATAGACTGGAAGGCATTCGGAATAACAATCTTTGTAGCGTTGCTAGGATTCCAGGCAATTATTCAAGTATTACATTGGTTGTTATTTGAATTCTTGGGAATTGAAACAAAAGCAATGCGCGAGAAAAAAGAAGAACATGAATTGCTTATAAATACAGCAAAAGAGGTAAAAGAGCTTTCAAAACAACGCGAAGAAGACGTCAGTCAATCAATAAAACATGATAAGAAAATACAAGAAAATCTAGATCAATATCTGGAAGAGATCCGTAAAGCTATCACGGATACGCAAAATATTGTGAATACATATTCTGAGAATAGAATCCATGATAGAAAACAAAGTTTGCAAATCCAGCAAGAATTAAAAGATAACATATCTCAAATTGTTAAGTCAGATGAAGAAGAACAAGAGCAAATAAAAAATTTAATTCAAGCCCAAAAAGAATCTTTAGCGAATCACATTAATCAAAAATATAAATCCTATCTTTCTAATAATGGAATACCAGAAGATGAGGTTGAAGAATTTATTAGCCTTCATGCGACATATAACGCCATAGGCGGAAACCATACGGGGGATGCAAAGTTTAATTATTGTATGGAACATCTTCCTGTTGTACCAGTTGAGGTAAAATTAAGATTTAACGAAAAGAAATAATTTGAAAGATGAATTTCATCAAAAGTAAAAAGTGACCGTGAACTGTTAAAATGCTCACGGTCATTAAAAGAAAAAAGGTCTTATATGTTTCGAAAATTATACAACAAATTTATAAACATGATTGTTGAAAAAATAAAACAATCAATATATAAAGACATGAAAAGTGATTATGATAAGTTGTTAATCAAAGATTAATCACCGTCTGTTTGAGAGGTGAAACAATATATTTGGATTTATAATATGCTTAAAATTTGGAGAAAAAGCAAAAACATTAGGATTTGGAAAAATCCTTAGATATACTAACGCTTGCATCCGTAATATGTAAATTAACAGCGGAGAAGATTTCTAGGGAAAAAGAATATGTCATATGAAAAAGCTGTAAATTTTGTAACAGATAGTATCAATGAAGTAAATCTTAAAATAAAAGAATAATTATAATATTTAAAAGGAAGTGATTACAATCGCTAGATCTAAATTTAACGTAGATAAGGACACAAGCAAACGTACTTATAACAATATAACTTTTGATTCAATTTTAGAAATGAAATACTATCGTGATGTGCTTTGCCCATTAGTGGAGAGTGGCGATGTGGTGGATTATGAATTACAGAAGCCATATGAGCTACAACCAAAGTTCAAACACGACGGAAAAACTGTTCAGCCAATAAAATATGTGGCTGATTTTTTTATTGTCTATAAGGATGGACATGAAGAAGTTATTGACACTAAGGGATGCCCTGACAGTGTTGCACTGATTAAAAGAAAACTATTCTGGTACTGCTATCCAGATGTTAACTATAAATGGATTTGTTATTCCAAGATCGACGGAGGATGGCAGGAATACGAGATCGTGAAAAAGAATCGGGCAGAAAGAAAACGTAAGAAAAAAGAAACTCAAGAGGTAAATAATGTACTCCAGTGAAATAGATGATATTTTAAAAAAGAGAAATTATTGTTTGCCGTCACACTTGTATTTCAAAATAGTAGAAAACTCTTCCCAGATCTGTCAGGTTAAATATGATGCTTATTCTGATAAATATAGCATTCATACAGATGACGGATATCATTGGGAAGTTAAAATTTATCAGGAATAAAAAGGAGAAAATAAATGATTACAAAATATGTAAAAATTAAACCGGTTATTACACTTGCAGATGAGAAAAAAGCAATTGACTTTATTGTAGATTATATGTTTGAAGGCGGTGAGTATACACCGTGGAATAAGGAAGTTGCACTTATTACTGCTATTGCTGTTTATTTTATTGACGGTGTTGAATTTGAAAAAGACGATGTAATCTATAATTGTGTTATGCAAGATCAAAATCTTCATGCGCATGTAAATAAATTTTTCTATAATGTAGATAAATCAGATAAGAAAAATGATATTAATTTTACGTATATCAATACCAAAAACCATGTGATGGAAAGTGTACAAAAGATTGTAGATTTTAAACTACAAAAGATGATTCATTGTACGGATGAAAAACATGAAATGTATACGGAAATTGCAGAAATGGCAAATGCTGTAGCAAATATTGGACGAAATGTTCAGGTTGCTGCAAAACCTGTTCTTGAAAGTCCAGAAAGTATTGGAATGATTATGAATATTCTTAAAAAAATGAATGAAAGTAAAATGCTGAACGCAAAAGCAATTCGAGATGTAATGGTTGATACTGTCATGGATGTGCAGAAAAGAATGACAGAAAAGAATAAATAAAATAAGAATTAATTAAATCTTCTGGCAGTCAAATGTCAGAAGATTTTTTAATTTATCAATGTGGAGGTGGTGGTAAAAATGGGTAATATAACAAAGGAACTACAAAAGCTACTAAAAGATTACAATAAAAAAGTATTACAATCTGTTCCTACAATGGCACGTCAAATTGCAACTGATGCAGAACCAGAATATAGAAAAATTATTAATGAATCAATTAATCAATATTATGCAACACACAAAGGAGACTTTAGCGATGGTAGATTAGAAAACATGACTGGCAATATAAGTGCTGAAGGCTCATCTATAATTTTTGAAGATACAGAAGAAAACGTTCCAAATTATCACGGATTCTGGGGACAAGAACTAACAAACGAAGGCGTGTTTGATTTGATGTATTTAAAGGGTGAACATGGTAATGGTAAGTGGCATCTTGTAGATACTACTCCTCCACCATTTGATTATGTTGAGCAAGAACTTGTCAATGGTAGACTAGATAAAATCATTGATAATTCAGTACATAAAGTGCTTGATAATATAGAATTATAAAGGTGGTGAAAAAAATGCCAAAACAACATACAATTAACCTCGAAGCTGTTATAAAAGCTGCACTGGATAAAAATAGCGAAAAAATAATCGATGATTTTGAGAAGAAAATCACTGAACCAAAAGAGATTAATATCAAAACAGATGAAGCATCTAAACAAGTTAAGAAGCTGTCTGATGAGATTGAAAAAGAACAAAAGAAACATACTCAAACGTCTAGAAAAAGAAATAAAACTAAAACAGCTACTGAACAAAGTACTCCAAAAAACGCAGATAAGTATGTACAATCAACAATATATGATAAAAAAGGACGTCCATCTACTTCTCATTCGTATACGTATGCTAATGGAAGACAACAATCTTATAACAAGAATGGTAAGTTAACATCTGAGAAGCAGACCGTTGTTGATCTTCAAAAAGCATACTCTCAGTTAAATAAAGACGTAACGGAATATTATTCATTAAAGACAAAAGAAGCAAAAGGCAAAGTAGCCACAGAGGATAAACAGTATGTCAAAGGTCGGATTTCTGATTTAGTTGATGAAATGTCTGCAAGTCGAAAATATATTGCAGATGCAAAAAAGCAAGGCTTTTATAATGATGAATTAGAGCAAAAAGCTTTTAATCATTTTCGTAGAAAAGCTAATGGTTACAACACGTATGTCGATGAGAAAAATGCTACAATCAAAGCTTATGGAAATGATGACAATACTGCTATTCGTCAAGGACAGCGTTCGAAACAACTAAGTAATTATGCTGGACAATCCACAGATGCAATTGAAAGAGCAAGAACGCTTGATGCAACTATCACAGGTTTGGAAAAAGAATTATCAAACCTTGTTTCTTCTGGCGCATCAATGGATCAAATTAAGTCAAAATTTGATGAATGTACTTCTGCTGGTAAAGAATTTAAAAATGTTATGACTCTAGTCAATAGCACTATGGAGAAAACATCTAAAAAAGATACCGTCGTTGGAGATTCAAATGCGGCGAAGCTTCAAAATGCCATTGATAAAAAAGTAGCTCAAGCAAAAAACCTCGTATCAGATAGTTCTATAAAACAATTTGACGCAAGAGTTGAAAAGCTTAGATCTCAGTATGCTGGGCAAGATGGTTCAGCAAATATTTTATCATCTTTTGATGAGACAGTAAAAACAATACACGAAAAACAGGCTAGTATAAAAGCAGAATTAGCAAAAGGATCTTCTGGGAATTTAACACAAATTGCTTCAGATGCTGATATTCTAAATGCAAAGCTTAGTGAAGTTGAAGCTACCGCAAAAACACTTGGAACTTCTCTTTCAAAAAATCTAGATGGTACCACACTGCAGAGAACTATTGATAAAATTGATAATCTTGTAAAAAATTCTGATGGTTTTGCAAGCAAATCGCAATTAGAGAAATTAAAGACTCTACGAGATTCTTATACTAATAGTGATTCCGGAATTACAAAAGCGGTCAACTATGATAATTCTAAAATCATTTCTAACATCGAACAGGAAATTAATGCTCGTAAAAAATTAGCAGAAGTTCAGAAAGAATTGCAAACTGGAACATATTCCGCAACAGAAGCTGGATATACAAATACTCTTTCTAAGTATAGTGGACAAACTTCTGAGTCACTGACTCGTGCAAGAGAAAGCCTTAAGCAGTTTAAAGAGATTCGTGAAGATTTTCAAAAGTCATTAAAAGATACGAATGTTTCTGATCTTAGTGATGAAGAGGTTGAGCGTCTTAGTAAAAATCTTCAAAAGATGACTGAGGAAGAAGAAAAATATAAGACTGCGATAAAACAGGTAAAAGCTGAAGAAACTGCAACACTAGCACCCGGGGTCGCTTTACGTGCGTCAAACGAGATGCAATCTTATATCAATAACAATAGCAAGGCATGGAAGAAATATAAGACGCAGCTTGAAGAAGTCCGTGATGCTTATAAAAATGTAACAACGGAAGGACAAAAGCTAGAGGTTGATGCCAAAGCAAGAGATTTGAAGGCAAAAATTTCTGCTGATGGATTAACAGGTGCAAGTTTTTGGCAAGATACAAAACGTGCTGTTAATCAAATTGCTCAATTCACTGGAATTTACGGCATGTTACAGAATGTCGTTATGGAAATTCCATCAAAGGTTGTTTCTAATGTAAAGGAAATTAATGATGCTCAAATTGAATTGGCAAAAGTTGCAAGTGATGCATCGGAGAGCCAATTAAGTCAATACTGGGATCAAGCTGCTGAAAGTGCCAAGAAATATGGTGCTACAGTTAGTGATGTAATTAGTAGTACTGCGGATTGGAAACGTCTCGGATCTTCTCTTGATGACGCAAAAGAATTGTCTGACATGACTACTCTTCTGCAACGTGTCGGAGATAACATGACCCAGGAAACATCCTCTTCTGGTCTAATTAGTGCATTGAAAGGTTTTCAACTAGAAGCAGATCAAGCGCAACATATCGTAGATGTGGCAAATGAGGTAAACATAGCTGCCTCCATGTACAGTAATGTATATGCTTTATGTGCTTAATACATATTGATAGCAACTATATCGGTTAAAGGCTAGAGATAGTTCAGACCGAGCAAAGACTTGATTTTTATCAAGAATGCGTAGAGACTACAGGCTTTATTATGGAGACATAATTTAGTGAAGTTGCTCTCCTATTATAAATAGGAAGAATATATAGTCCGACCTCACGCAATAATCGAATATTTTTTAAAACGTGAGAAGTAGGCAGAAATGACCTACTCTTTTTTATTTGTAGAGAATAAGAAAAGTAACAAGTTTAATGAGCCAATACACAACCTATCGATACAGCAGGTATTTTTGAAGTAATTGAAAGATCCGCATCATCATTAAAAGCCGCTGGTAATACGTACGAACAGGGTGTTGCTCTGGCTAGTGCGGCGAATAGCGTAATCCAGGACCCTCAAAAAATTGGAACAGCACTAAAAACGATCTCAATGCGCATAAGAGGCGCTGAGACAGACCTTCAGGAGGCCGGTTTAGACACTGAAGGAATGGTAACTTCTACTGCCAAGCTTCGAAAAGAAGTTCTTGCGCTTAGTGGCGTAGATATTCTGAAAGACAAAAATACTTTTAAGTCTACTTATCAAATTCTTGATGAGTTAGCAAATAAATGGTCTGATTTAACAGACATCCAGCAGGCAGACTACACTTGCCTGTATGTACAGAAATGTGCATAAGAGAACACATCTAAAACCAGTAAAACCTAATGCTCTATCACTACAATATGGATGAAACATGCTGATATGAATGTAACGAAAGTAAAACAACGATAGAGATTCTATATGGTCAAAAGCCTAAGTAGAAATTTTGCTAATTATTTTAAATTAGAAATGGTAGCTTGGTCGCAAAGTCCCGAATAGGGATGTGTCAAACGAGTACCCCAACGTCAGGGGGGAGAAATCCTTAATGTAGGGCTTAATCGCTAAATGAAGTCTGAAATGGTGTGACTGCTATTATTCTTAAGATGAATAATGTGGTTAAAAAGTACTCTGATCTTATATGCGAGTATAAGAATTATTATCTGACTCAATAATAATTGGTATAACTTCAAGCGAGGGTTATATTAACAAAAGAAATATGAAGTGTAACTGAGTTGATTGCCGGTGAATTTTATGATCTTGCCGGAATTTATAGAAATATAAATCAAAGAACATACTTAATTGCAAGGGCAGCATAAAGCTCTACACTACAATAATTGGGAAACCAGATTATGAATGTTTAAAAACGTAGAGATATATTGCTTGTTTGCAGCGAAGCACCCTAACGTTATACATAGACCATATGTTAGTTAAGTCGAGGGTGAACGTTCAACGACTATTCCCCATGAGGGAGTTGGGAATATCCAAATGGATTATAAAATAAAGGTGGAAATCCTGAATACTCAACTCTATAGAAGTAGGGCGCAAATCGCAAATGGCGTCCAAAAGAGTATGCCCTTAACACGTAAGGTGAAGGTGAAAACATAGTCTATTCTTATACGATGAGTATAAGACAAATTATATATTAATACATACAAATTGAGGTGAGTTATTATTTATCAAACAAATAATAAGAGATTAGCAAAATATTTATATTCTCTTGGTTTTGATAGAACATGTAAAATAATTAATGATCGTGAATATTGGATTTTTGACGAATCAAGTACTTTAAAAGAAGCACTTGATTTTTATTTTTATATGCGAAAAAGAAACAGAGAATAAACTATTATGCTCAAAAATAAAAGGAGATGCTGAATGGCAAAAAGATTTTTTACAAAAGAAGAATTAGACAATATTATTAAAGATTACGATAACGGAAATGGTTTAAGACCATTTGAATTGGCAAAGAAATATAATCGCAATCCATCTTCTATTTCAAACAAATTAAAAGATTTAGGATTGTACAAATACACAACATATAGATTTACGGAAGAAGATGTTCAATTTTTAAAAGATTATTATCCATATGGAGATTGGGATTTTATAATGAAACATTTTCCAAATAGCAACAAACAAACTATCATGACAAAGGCAAGTAAACTTGGAATAAAAATGGTTAATGAATCTGCCTGGTCTGAAGAAGAACTAGGCATTATTAGAAAATATTATTCAACAAATATTAAAAAGGTAGAAGCATTACTACCGAACAGATCATACAAAGCAATATTAACAAAAGCGAAACGTTTAGGTATAAAAAGTCGTGAATTTTGGTCTGATGAAGAAAATAATTTATTATCTGATATATATCCAAGAATGTCAGTTGACGATGTACAATTATATTTTCCGAACCGTACAAGAACTTCTATCATTACCCATGCAATACATTTAAATTTACAGTCCTTTGATTATCACCCATGGACCCAGGAAGAAGATAATTATATTTTATTACACTGGAAAACTGAAGCTGATATGATTATGTGTAAGAAATTGGGTCGCACATACAAGGCGACTCAAGCTAGAAGATTATCTTTAGGTCTATTGCATTTTAATAAAGATGGTTCTGGGTATGAAGGTTTAACAAAATATCTTCGAGGACATTTACAAACATGGAAAAATGAATCAATGAAGAATTGTAATTATAAATGTGTCCTAACTGGTAGTAAAGATTTCGTAATACATCATAAATATGGATTTGCCAATATCGTAAATGAAACAATTGAAGAATATAATATTGAAATAAAAGATTACGAGAACTATACGCAAGAAGAACTTGAGGATATATTAGAGAAATTTCAAATTGTACATAGTAGATATCCTCTCGGTGTCTGTATAAGAAAAGACATACATTTGTTATACCATTCCATTTACAGTAAGTGTGTGAATACTGAAGATCAATGGAATCAATTTGTTTCCGATTTCGAGAATGGAATGTATGATGATCAAATTAAAATAGCATAAAATTTATGTATTAATATATAATTATCGGAATATCTTGCGAATATTCCGGAATATCAAAGAAAAATCAAGGCAATGTAATGAGCGCCCTTATGAGCCAGTACGATATTGCTCGTCAAGCGCTTAATACTGCGATGAACGATTCCGAAGGTTCCGCCGAAAAGGAATTGACTAATTACCAAAAAGGTATCGATTACAGTCTTGAAAGATTCAAGGCTACATTCCAAGAATTTTCAACTTCTGTTCTATCATCAGACACTTTCAAGGCTGTCATAGATAGCGGAACACAATTCTTAGAAATTCTTACTAAAATTACTGAAACACTTGGGCCACTTGGCACAGCTTTAACAGCATTTGGTGGTTTCAAATTTATATCAAGCATAGGTTAGCCAAAATCCTGGCTATAGTTTATCGTAAACTGGCTTATCAATGCGGAGAATATCATAGTAATGGAATGATATTTCAACGTAGGGAGATTAGTGCTTGTAAAAAATAAATAGAGGATCAATTCGTCGAATTCGCTATTCTGCAGTAATGCAGTGAAACGGATGAAAATTCCGCGAGAACGCACGAGCCAACCTGACTACGTATAGTAATATGTGAAACGTTAGCAGCAATTATGGAATTAAAGATAATATCATAATGACGAGCGAAGCATATGAAAGTTAGGAGGAGTAGAGAGAACACCCTTCCTCCAGCGTATATAATGCCATAGTTTATATGCGTTGAATGCATGTTCCACGGTATACGAAAGTTGTGATGCTTTCTCATCACACGCCAGCTTCTATCCTATTTCTGGCGTTGTTGGAAAATAATGGGAAAATTTTGTAAATTTTTAATGACAAAAGAGCGAAACATGAGTATAATAAATTATTGACAAAATATGTGTATCTTGAATATTCAGAGAGGAAACTGAATAAACAAATGAGAGAATTATCTGATCAGAAATTATTAAAAAAATGTAAAGCTCTTTATGCATCCATACTTGAACTAAAAAAATTATGCGTAGGTGATAATTATTGTGCAAATTTAATAGATTGGTTTATTGAAGTTGTCAATAAAAATATTGCTATCAATAAAAGTATAGCAAATGGTAGAAATCAAGAAAAATATAAAAAACAACGGCAACATGTTTATTGGATAAATTTCGGTCGAGGTATTGGCACAGAATTCCAAGATTATCATTATGCTTTAGTTATATACGAAGCAGAATATACTGCGTTAGTTGTTCCTTTAACATCGAAAAAGGAACATGATCCAAAATGGATTGAAAGTAATAAAAATGCCATTGTTGATCTTGGTATTGTTGATGGATATCCGGATAATAGCAAAGAATGTTATGCTTGTACATTTATGCTACAGTCTGTGAGCAAAAAACGTCTTGACAGATGTGGAAATAAGCAAGATGGATATTTTGATTTAAGAGTTTCAGATGAACAAATGGAACGTGTTTGCACAAAAATACAAGAAATTACATATAATAATGTAAAATATATTGACAAATGTTAAAAAGTATGGTAATTTAAAAATGTCAAATGACAGTGATTTGATACGATATATTCTTCATAAGCTTAGTATCGTATCCAAGGCGTATGCCAGTGATTTAAGAAAAAGAATTAAGAAAAAGAATTGATCTTTTATGAGCAGTCTTAGTGATTGCTCTTTTTTCGTATTATAAATTATTATTGTATTTTGGCTATTCCATGAAGAAATAATAAAAGAGGAAGCAAATTTACTTCCTCTCATGTTATTTTAAAAATCATATCCACAATTCTTACAGTGAAATTGTTTGCCGATTTTCTTTGATGCAATGCCAAACATATTTGTAGACAGCATACGTTTGAATATGCCGATTTTCTCGATATCGGTGCTACCACATGCAGGACAATGTGGAATAGCAAGTTTGCTGTTTTGTTTTTATTACTATAAAATTTTCTTTTATGTTTTCCGAGGTAACAAAAAATGAATAATAAACCATATGTGTCAAATATTGATCCAAATAAAAAAGAATCATGTGGCGATTATGATATTATTCTATGTGAAACAATTTATGATAAAAACGGCAAACCACTACCTCCACTTTCTGCTGGATCAGACAAAGTTAATATCGAATTAATATTCAAAATGTTTGAACAATTTCCAATGTATCAGATCTAAATGTTCTTTTGCTTCTTTATACGTAGTCATCTTTAACAAATCATAAAATAATTCTTTAAAAGCGGGAAAATCCTTTACTAATTTATTTGTAATACAATAATCTAATGTGATTTGATTATTCATTCCTATACACAACATAACTTCCGCACAATATCGAAAAATATGATAATAATCAACTACGTCAAATGATTCTATGTAATTTTTATAATTATTAATTTTAGTAAAGTCCTGAAATTCTTCTATAATATCTTCTCTGGAGTAATATTCTGGCATTGCATAAGCATATATCTCTCTTCCAAGTAATAAAGAACGGTATACTGCGTGAAATTCACTCCACAAACGGAATGTTTTATATATTTCATGATTTTCAAAATTATCCCAGTTTCCATCGCAAAAGTCATTTACGAATAGCATTGAATCAAAATAATGGATAAGCTCATGCACTATTGTAATTAACGTTGCAGGTGGATTTTTTATATAATTAGGATAGTTTATAAAAATAGCACCATTTTCGCCAGGAACATATAATCCCTCTGGTTCTTCGGATAATTCAACTTTTTCATTTTGATATTGTAAACGATCATGCATAATATCGTCTGAAAAAAGAACGGTTAAATTATGAGATTTTATTTTATATAGCTGTTCACACATACTTAGGCATAAATTAACGGATCGATTCATTGAATCGTCTTTTTCAAATATACTCATGTTTTATACCTCACATAGAATAATTTACCACTTATAACCACAATTTTTACATTCAAACTGACTCTTAGCGGTTTTACTGAATAATCCGAATAATCCAGCGCCTACAGCTTTCTTAGCTGCTGAAATTTTGATGATGTCGGTAGAACCGCAAGTCGGACAATGGGGCTGATTGGCGGATGGTGGCGTAGTGGGTTGCTGGATTATCGGTTCACTCGGTTTCTTACGCTCCTCTTCTGCCCATTCATGTAATTTGTGACGGAAGTTTTGATGAGCTTCTTCACTGTATTCATCGGTCTTATTACAACGTTCGAGAAGAGAATAAATGTACGCATCTTGCTCTTCATTGGTTTTCATATTTAATGTTGCTTTTAAGGTTACATCTCCATTTTCATCCGTTTGGAACATAGGAAGATGACAGTATTCACACATAATTTCACCCGTAATACTATTCATATCACTCCAATAACCACATCTTGGACATACAAAAGTTTTAGAGAAATCAGTTAAATGGGCATCTTGAACGTATTTAGCTATTGGAAAACTACAATTTGGACAGGATTCAGCGTATTGACTTAAAATTTTTCTACATTCAGGGCATAAAACCTTACTCATTTTTGCCATTACCTCTGTAAATATTTCCTAGTTGAGTTGAAGTCTATACGACATCACTTTAGCTTTTTGCAAATGGTATATAGAAAATTAACAATTTCGCCCATACCTGTAATCAGCAAACCACCGATAACAGATACAAAAAGATAAAAGAAAAAGCTAGAATAAGAAAGATAACCATAATCATCTTTTCCTATTAAGAAAGATCCAATAAAACCACCTACTAGAACAATTATTCCCACAATCTTCAATGATTGTCCAACAAGCGTTGTATAAATTTCTTCCGATGTATTGGATGTTGCCGGAGTTTCAATCTTTTTCCCGCAAGATGAACAAGTTCCTTGGCTCTGCTCTTCTGCTGTTAATTCCTTGCCACATTCTGTACATTTCATAACGTTAAATCTCCTTATCATTCATTTGTTGAAAAACTTATCATCATCGTTTTAATACAGGGACGATAAAACAATTCAATTTTCATATTGGATAGCTCATCCCAATCATATACTTTTAAATCATTTTCAATATCGTAATGATAAGTGTTTTTACCATATAATTTATCCATTTTTTCAATTATATGATCTAATTGAGTATTATCTAATTCAACATTTTCCGCACTCCATATTAAAAGTCCTAGTTCATCATCATCTTGGTCGTTAGCTACCAATAATAACTTTCCATCTATATTCCATATTTTAACAGAATTGTTTACCAACATTCCTTTATGGTCAGATGTTGAACTTATTATGTATTTTTTAGATTTATTAACAGTCGAAATATCCTTTCCAAAGTTCGAATAATATTTTTTAAAAGGATCAGCGTCATGAGTAGTGAACGATTCTTTCTTAAGGAAAAGGACTGCAAAGACTAATATTACTATACCTATACCTAATACAATTCTTTTATTTTCATTGTCTTTTTCATGCGACTTGTCATAGTATTCCTTAATATTGTATCCGCATGACGGACACCTTTCAGCAGAATTAGAAACATTTTCACGACCACATTTTGGACATTTGATTAATGCCATGTAGTTTTCCCTCCCCACATTATACTAAATATTGTGAACCAATTTATTTTTCAGAAATGTTTAATGTACAATCATATTGTGGTTTATAATTATTATCCAAACCAAATTCGACTTCTACTGGACTTTTATCATCTGGTAAAACCCAAACCAACTGTGTTTTTAATGTTCCACCATTTTTTACACCAGTAAACGCATTAGAATAATCGAATATTCCTTGTTCCGATGTATTTCCAGGACTATCTAATTCAACACCATTTTGATAAATCTTTACAAGGCATGGTGTGTTATTGATAAAATTTCTAGCTTTATCCAGATTATTTGTGTATTCAAAATCCATTACTAATACGATTCCATATGACGGGGATTTCAAAACAGATGTATTTTTTAATATTGCATACGAATTATCATTTCCAATTTTTTCTGGTACATTGTCATTCAGCCACGATATATTATAATCGGATTCTTTTGTTTCTTGCGATTCATCTTGTTTATCTTCAATGTCTTTGCCGCCAGTTAAAGTTAATGTCTTTGAATATGCAGGATTGTAATTTGAATCTATTCCAAAATCAATTTCAACTGGGTTCATCGTATCTTTAAGAACCCATACAAGTTGCGTATTTATTATTCCTCCATCTTTTACATTTGTAAATGCATCACTATAATCATAAACACCCGCTTCGGATGTTATCCCTGGTCTATCTAATTCTATACCATTTTGATATGGTTTTACATCACAATTGCTATCATTAATAAAATCTGATGCTTGCGCAGTATTGTTGGTATATGTAAAATCCATAATCAGTAATGTGCCATATGAAGAATTAACAATTCTTGTATCTTTAATTAGTGCTTTTGAATTATCATTTCCAACTTCTATTGGTACTTCACTATCTTCCCATGAGCATGTTACATTTGACACTTTATCTGTTGTTAAATTGCTTGATTGATCTGAAACGTCTATAGCTGTGTCAGTCGTTTCATTATCTTCTGAAATAATCTGTTTGATGCTATCAGTATTAACTGCCTCTTTGATTACACTAGAAGCTGATGTTGCAGATGATTGTCCACAACTTGTAATAAAAAAAGAAAAGCATAAAAGACCTGTTATCCGTATTGTGTGTTTTCTTTTCATGTATTTTCCCATCCGCTTATTTATATATTTGATAATTTTAAATTATACCACAATTGTTATATAAATCCAACATTTCTAGAGGTGAATATAAAATGTACGATAGTATTTTAATTGATTATGGGCTTGAAAAATTCCACAAATATGTTATGGCAAATTCAATCATAGATTATCCATTTCCGCAGACTGATTATCCTTCCATATATGCTGATCCATCTACTCTTACTGAAAAGCAGCGTGTGTTACAGGAGAAAATGAAATGTCTTGTGGAACAATTGAAGATAGACAAGGAGTAATCCTAAAAATTATTCCCACAATTTTTACAATGCCACTGTTTCCCTACTTTATCAGATGCAATTCCAAACATGCTGGTAGAAAGCATACGCTTAAACATGCCAATCTTCTCTATATTTGTGGACTGACACACTGGGCAGTGGGGTTGATTGGCAGATGTTGGATTTTGATAGTTGTTCTTTTCTCTATATTGTTTTAACCACTCTTCTTCTTCATGACGTCTTTTGTTATATGCATTCTCATCAAATTGATCTTCCACATTAAGATCTTTTAGGTCATTAAGAATGCTTTCTTTGCCACGCCCGTGATGATTTAACAAATCTACCATTTCATATTTAGTTTGTATAAATGGAACGCGACAATATTCACAGTTAACTCTTCTACAATGACCAGCATAATTAATTTCATGAACCCCACATCTCGGACAGATAAAACCTTTAGTAAAATCATTAATATTATTTTCTTCTAAATATTTTTTGATTGGTCGCCCACAATGAGGACAAGTTTCAGCATAGATGCTAACTTCTCTATCACAATCTGGGCAATATATCAAATTTTGAAATCCCATATTACATCCTCCAATGTACATTAAATTAATTACATTATATCATAATTATTATATAAATCCAACATTATACAATAATTTTATTTGCAGTTAAAAAATTTAGGTGATTTATTTGGTAGTTTTGGAGAATTAAACTTACTGAAAAATAAATATGGAAAAAACTCAACATTTGATACATTAAGCAGTACACTACAACAGTCTTTTAACGAGTCTTTTAAAGTTGGGAAAAATGGAATTAGTGAATTTTCTACAGAGCAAATTAAAACTAAAGCATCTGTAATGGGATTAAATGATGCGTTGACAAAACAAGCATTATCTCTTGCGAATGATGCTGGTTTATATCAAAAAGCTGCGGCAGGTAATCTTACATTTAGTAAGGCTATAGAATTAAATATAAATAATGCAAGTGATTTAGTTGACGCATGGATGAATAGTAATTCTGAAGTCTTAAAAAAATATCAAGATTCCGATATTGTTACGAAGATAGTTAATTCAGGTGAAAAAGGCAGCGCGGCATATAATGAGTTTGTTAAAGATCTCATTGATAAGAATCAAGATTTAGGTGACTCAATTGTTGAATTAGCACCAAAAGTAGAAACCACAAAATCTGCCTTTTCTGGTTTATCAAACTATTTTAAAGGTCTTCTTGCTACATTTACCAACCCAATTTTCCTTTTAACCACAGCCGTTACCGTAGGCGTTGCGGCATGGCAAGGCTATAACCAATCTGTCCAGGAATCCATTCAGCACACGAAAGACTCCATAGCAGAGATAGAGGAACGTAATAAGTCTATTGACGACAATATCAGTAAAGCACAAGAACTAAGGAATTCTCTTGATTCCGGTACTCTTACGGAGCAAGAAGCTTATAACGCGAAAAGTCAGTTACTTGATATTCAGAGTCAATTATCAGATTCTTATGGTGAGCAAGCAGATGGAATTGATCTTGTAAATGGCAAACTCGATGAGCAGATCGAGAAGATGCAGCAGCTCAAAGTTGAGAACGCGAAAAGCTGGTTGAATGATTCCGATAACGAAAAGAATTACGAAAAAGCTAAGAAGAAGATGACCAAAGATGATTATGAGTCATTCTTTGGTAATACACCTACTTTATCTATGCTCGGATCGGAACCACAGAAATCTGAATATACAAATTCTGATACTTATAAAGAGATGCTCAAACGTTACCGGAACAGTAAGTCTCAGATCGAAGAAATCCAGAAAGCGGCAGAGCAAGCAGGACTCAAACAATATAATGGTGTGGCTACAGGTCAATTCCAGCTCGGTTTTGAAAATGAAACAGTAACAGGAGCAGATGAAAAGCTGAACAATTTCCTTGCCACTGTCAAAGAGCTGAAGCGTCAATTTGAGGACGAGGGCAAAAATACTGATTACTTTGACAACATTATCAGTTCCGCGGAAGATGCAGAATCTTCCTATAAAGATATTCTGGATAAGCATCAAGAAATATATCAAGAGTATCTGAAAAATTCCATGCTTGCAGAAGGTTACGGTAACAATAAACCAGCAACTGTATATCAGCAATATGCGGATGCAGTGGACAAATATAACGAAGCTTTGCAAAGTGGAGATACTTCTAAAGTTAAAGAAGCAAAGACTGCATTAGATGGCGTAAAAGATTCCGTAGATAATATTGTCAGTACGGATTCCGGTAAGAAATACAAGGAGTTGTTCGATGAAATTGCAGATGGTATTGATACAGCATCCGAAAAAACTTATGAGTTCAAGGAACGGCTGTCCGGTAGAGGTGCAGATAAATTAAACAATACTGTACTTTCTAAACTCAAAGAGCTGAAGAACTACACTGATATTGACCTCAAGAGTATCAATCTTGATACAAGTGATGTTGTTGCTGGTAAAGATGCTCTACGCATGGCAGTAAACGAAGCAATGGATCTCGGAATTGTTTCCGATGATTCTGCTGAAAGTGTGGCAAAAGTTGTTGATCTCTTAACGGATATGGGAATGACCGCGACCGTATCCATAGATCAAGTGGATGATTCCTTCTCAGAAGTCAATACTACAATTCAGCAAGCGCAAGCAAATTTGGAAACACTCAAGACGATTATGTCCGAATCTGTTTCGGGAGCAGGAATTTCTGCGGATAACGTGAAAGCATTTAGAGAGATGTTCGGAGATGATGCAGAGCGGGCGCTGGAGAAAACGGCAGACGGATATCATATCAACCGTGAAGAACTTGCAAAATTACAGGCACAACAATCACAGATGAACCGAGCTGATTATCTTTCCGGTTTGGCAGATCAGCAGGAAGCTCTGAGACAAATCGAGGAGCAGATCGCCGATGCAATGGTAAAAGGTCAAGATGTCAGCGGCTTACAGGCACAGCGCGAAGGTATTTTGGATAATATTTCCTCTCTGGAGGATTTAGCATATCAGTATCAAACTGCTACTTCTGCTTATCAACAATGGCAGGATGCTATGTCCGGTGGTGAAGAAGGTAATATGTATGATTCCATCCAGGGTAACATGGAATCCATTAAAGATCTCTACGACAAAGGACTTGTAGGAGAAAACAAATTCCGAGAGTTTGTTGATCTTATGTCCAATAAGGATCTGACCAATGCCAGTGTAGATGAAATCGTTGCAGCTTACGAAGAATCCTATCCAAAGATGGAGCGTTACTTTACAGAAGGCCAGGAAGGATGTCAAGCATTCTTACAAGATATCTCTAACCTTAATTCTGAATGGGCGCACATGAATGAAGATGGTTCCTGGGATATTAATTTTGGTGTTGGCAACGATCAAGAAATTGCGGATGCACTGGGAATTGATGTGGAAGCTGTGCAATCAGTACTAAGAAAACTGCATGATTTTGGCTTTGACATCGACCTCGATCAGCCGGTTAAATCTCTGGAACAACTAAAAACTGAAGCTCAGTCTGCAAAAGAAGCTCTTGATGGAATGGGTGAAACTTCTCTTGATAGCATCAATTTGGACACAGATTCATTCAGTGAAATCACAGATGATATTGACAAGGTTAAGGAATATATTCAGCAGATCAATGATGCTGATTTGGAGCCAGAAGTTCGGACAGAGAGACTGGAGCAAGCCAATAATATTCTTGACTATCTGGTACAGAAACAGCAAGAAGCTGGACAAAATAACATTGTAATTGATGCGGATGCAAGTTCTGTCGATCAAAAGATTTCTGATCTGAAGAGCCAATTGGAGCAGTTTAGAAACGAAGACGGTACGATTCCTGTTAATGCCGATACACAAGATGCTGTCAACAGTTTACAATCCCTGTACGCTACGAAACAGAATCTTGAAAATACTCCTGCCATTCTACAGGTTGATACTTCACAGGTTGACGGAGAACTGGGCAATGCGATCGGAAAATTACAGGAATATCAGAATGCTGTAGAGATTCTGAACGCACAGAACACGATGAAAACACAGGGCATCGACATTGATACCACAGATGCACAGCAGAAAGTACAACAGTTGGCAGGACAGCTACAGAATCTTGATGCTGATACGACAGCAAAGTTAGGTCTTGACGATACTGATTTTCAGTCGAAACTTTCTAATATTGCTACTCATCCGATTGATGTAGGAATAGGGGTAAATCTTGATCCGAATGCTCTTTCTTATGTGTCTGCAAAGATTTCTGGAATCACACCAGAATTGCTTGTAAAAGCTGGTGTAAACGAAGAAGCAATTGTAAATTATACGCCGAAAGATAAGGACGCTACGGTCAAATACAAAGTTAACCATAGTGCGATTGACAGTTATGATCCGGAAGACAAAAATGCTACAGTTACTTACAGTGTGGTTGTTTCCGGACTTGAAAATCTACCAGGCAATAAAACAAGAAGTCTGACTTACAATATTAAGACTAATGGTACGGCTCCAAGAGTAAATGGTACGGCACACGCTATAGGAACTGCTCATGCGACAGGTACTGCAAGCCGTAATTGGGGGCTTGCTCACAATGAACCACATGCGCTTGTAAATGAATTGAAACCAGAAGCAATCGTTCGGGATGGCAAGGCGTTTATCTTGAATGGCGGCGATCCTACTTTTGCAAATCTGAAGAAAGATGATGTTGTATTCAATGGTGATCAGACGGAGCAGTTGCTTGAACATGGTTATGTTACCGGCTCTCATGCACAACTTGCAGGTGGTGGTTATTCTTTAGGCAGTGCGTTCTCTGGCGGATCTGGAAGATTTAATGTTGGAAGTTCTGGAACAAAAGCAGATTCTTCCACATGGGAAGACAAAAAGAAACAGAATAATACCAGCCATAACTCATCTTCTGGCAGCAGCAGTCGTAGAAACAGTGGATCATCTTCTGGCGGTTCAACTCGATCATCATCCGGTGGTTCTTCCGGCGGAAGTTCCGGCAGCTCTTCCACCAAAGAAGCAACCGAGGAAACCTTCGACTGGATAGAAGTATTTCTTAAGGAAATGTCTCGTGCTACTGAGATTGCAGTTGATAACATTGATCGTGCTATCGGTCTGGCACAGAAGCAGACAAAAGCATATGACGCTATCAGTAAAGTTCAGCAGGAATTAACTGCAAATCAGCAGTCAGCCAACAAGTATTTACAGCTTGCGGCGAACGTGGGGCTTGATCCTTCTTATATCTCTAAAATCCAGAATGGCACACTTGATGTGGAAAAAGTAACCAACGAGGATCTGAAGAAAAAGATTGACGAGTATAAGGACTACTACAGTAAATATGAATCCGCTGCTGATAACGTAGCCAAACTCGAAGATAAAATTACCGAACTTGCCGAAAAACGTCTGGAAATCATTGAAAAAGAATATGATGCGATCGTAGACATCAATGATAAAATCAAAGACGTAGCAAATTCCAAAATATCCTTGAATGATGCACTTGGCGTAGCAATCGACAATCCAGATAATTATGCAAGTATGAATAAGTCCATCAAAGCACAGGAAGATACTTATAATCAGCTGACGAAAAAGCTGTCTGATTATCAGAAAGAAATAGATTCACAGCTTTCCAGCGGTTATCTTAAGAAAGGTTCCGAAGCTTATCAAGCTGCTATGAAAAATATTCAAGATTTCACAGCTAAGATTTACGATGCTTCTACCAGCCTTCTTGAACTACGGGATAAATTGGATCAGATTAAAATTGATACTATCCAGAATGTAATTGACGGAATCAAACGTAATTCGGATATTACGGAGAAATATATTTCTTACCTGCAATCCCAGAATCGTGATGTGCCAGAGAATCTATACACTGACCGTATAGATAATAATAACGCTCAAGTACAGCAGAATCTAAAGCAGATGGAAATATACCGGAAGAAACAGGCGGTTCTTGATGTCAATTCTAAATCGTATCAAGATTATGCAGAAAAGATTCAAACGCTAAAAGAAAATACTCTGGAACTGATTACGGACAATGAATCTCTTCAAGATAGTATCTATGAGCTACGTTTTAAGCCACTTGACGATGCTATCCAGAAGTACAGTGACCTTGAAGATGAGCTGAAAAGTTTCCGCGACCTTCTGAATGATGATGCATTCCTTGATAAGCAAGGACGTATCACGGAAGAGGGATTGGCACAAGTTGCTCTCTTACAGCAGAGTATTGGTACGGCAAAACAAAAAATTGCAGATTATACCACGGGTCTGCAAAAACTAAAAGAGTCTTATGACAATGGTGTTATTTCCTTAACGGAATATAATGACAAGTCAAAAGATTACCGTGAAGGTATTCAAGGTTCGATTGCAGATGTGAAATCATATCAGGACAGTCTGGTTGATCTGTATAAGAATGCTATGAGTACAGAGGTTGATTATCTTGATAAAATAATCTCGAAGCAGAAAAATCTGTTAGACCAACGTAAAAGTTACTATGAATATGAAAAGAAGGTCACTTCGCAGAGCAATGATATTAATAAGCTGAAAGCAGAAATTATTGCCCTTCAAGGTAGTAATAATCTGAGTGATCAAAGCCGACTGCGAAAATTACAAGCTGACCTAAAATCGGCAGAAAGTGATTTACAAGATACTAAGCGTGACCATGCTTATGACATGCAGTCTCAAGGTTTCGACAAGCTTTCCTCGGATCTTAAGGATTCCTTGGACAATACTGAGTATGAAATCAGCCACAATGCCGACAAACAGCTTGAGATCATCAATTCTATGCTTGACAAAGCTGTGTCCTCTTACCAAGAAGCATACGGTAAAATCAATTCTATCATCAAAAATACCGGCTGGGTAGGTAGTACGGATTTTAATAATACCCAGTCTGATCTAAGCACAGAGACAGGTGTTAAGAATCAAAATTCCAACGCATCACAGTCTCAGTCCAGTGCAAATAAAAATCCATCCAGTACCGCATCTGGTACAAAAACTGATCCAATCAACAGTAATTCAAAAGCAAACAGTGATCTTGCGGATCAATTAGTCAAGCCGGAAGATACAACGAATCGTAAGGTTGCGGAACTAAAGGTGTCTCCTACTTCTACTACACTGGAAGAGGGCAAATCCACAAGTATTACTGCTACAATCAGACCGAACGATGCAGCTAATAAGACTCTTGCTTGGAAATCAAGTAATGAATCCATTGCTACTGTATCCAATGGTACGGTAAAAGCAAAGAAACCTGGCTCTTGTACGATTACTGCTACCACTACCGATGGAAGTGGACTGTCTGCAAAGGTATCAATTAAGGTCAATGCAAAACCAAAACCACCAAAGCCACAGCCGAAACCACAACCAGCAAAAACTGGTGGAGATGGAATTCCTCGTGTTGGCGATGTCGTAACGTTTACAGGATCTTACTACAATGACTCTTGGGGTATGTCTCCAAAAGGTAGTAGATTTTCCGGTCAGCCTGGTGCTGTTGTTATTGATTCTTATACAGCTAGGGAATATGGCGGAAATGGACGTACTACTGGTGATTTTAAGATCCATATCAAGAGTGCGCATGATCCTAATTATAGTGATCTTGGATGGGTACGTCTTAGTCAGATTAGTGGTTATGAAAAAGGTACGGATCGTATTTATGGCGATCAGCTTGTATGGACAAACGAAAATAAAGACACCAAACATCATGGCGTTTCAGAATTAATCTATCGCAAGAAAGATGGTGCTGTCCTTACACCTGTTCAAGATGGAGATTCTATTCTACCAGCCGATTTCGTTAGTAATTTAGCTGCATTAAGTGCAATTGATCCACGGGAATTCGGTATGAATGTAAGTACTACGCCAAATCTGGTGCAGACGAATATTCCTCAGAACATCAGCAATGTCGGAAATGTAACGGTAACAAATCATTATGATTCATTACTCACAGTTGAAGGTAATGTTGACAGGGATGCTCTGCCTGGATTGCAGAAAATACTGGAAAAATCATATACGTATACAACGAAAAAGTTGGCTGACGAATACGGAAGACTTGGACACAAGATAATTATGTAATTTTTATGGGAGGGTACTGTCAAAGGTACTCTCCTATTTCTATAACTATAACAACTTTTTTGGAGGTGATGCAAAATGGCAAAAGAATTTAAAAATTTTACGTTCATGGGACAACGATTAAGTGATTTAAGTGTGAAATATGTATCCGTGGATTTTGAAGGTGGATCAGATGTAAATATGGCAATGGAGAGGGATATGGAGACAGGTGATTCTAATCGTTATAAGGTAGAACCAAATTATTTTTATGACAAATGGAATGACACTTTAGAATTTGAGTTAGATATTATCAAAGACCCATGCACATATTTAAACCAAAGTGATTCTATTATCACAAAGTCTGAGCGTCGAGAAATTACCAAATGGCTCACTTCTTCTCATTTTCCAGAATGGCTGACATTTTCTGGAACCGATGATTCTGCGGATGATACAATTCGTTATTTTGGATGGTTTAATAATATTGAATCGTATTCTGTAAATTCTCAAACCTTTGGATTAAAATTATATTTTAAATGCACAACCCCGTTTGGTTATACTGACGATATTACAACAAACGTATCATGTTCAACATATAAAAATATTCTAATCGCAAATAATAGTGATGAATTAAATAGTTATGTATATCCAACGATTGATATTTTTCCAAAAGCAAATGGGGATATTGTAATTTGTAATATGTCTGATTGTACGATTCGCGAAACAGGAACACTATCTTCCTCTAATACAAATTATATGGGACAATTAATTTCTTATGTTGAATTATATGCAAAATCAAATGCATGTACTGCACAATTTGACATTTCAGAAGAAACCAAAGATATTAATTGGAGATGCGATAATACATTGACTCAATTTAAATTAATTGATGCATATGGAAATGAAACAGCATGTACGGTTTTTTATAGAACAGATTCAAAAGTATATTATATCATCGAAAATGGCATTATGGTTTTGTCTGTTTCAAAAGATTTAAATATATCTATGGATTGCCAGAAGTTAACAATTAATGATGAGCTTGGACGGATGGTAAGATATGATAAATTAGGCATCAATGATGTCGCTCATATGTATTGGATACAATTAGTTCATGGGAATAATTCCTTCTTATTCTATGGTAATTGCGATTTTCGTATAAAACATATTGAGGCACGAAAGGTTGGTGAATAATTTTGAACATTGTTTATGATCGTTATAACCAACCAATACAAAGCCATGTGTATTTAGGTACACCAAACAATAAGATTCTATGTGCTATCAACGGAATCGAAGAAAGTACATTTCAGCTTACTCCCAAATTCATTAATACATATGAATTAACATTTGATATCAACGAAAATATTTTAATCGAAGATGAACATGGTTTATCAAAATTAGTACATTCCAACGTATATGATTTAGTTGCTTGGCTTATGCGAGTATACGTCGATAATGTTGGATGGTTTATCATGGATGCACCTAAAATATCACATGACGGAATTAAAGAGACTAAAACTATTACCTGTCACTCAGCAGAGATAGAAATGAAGCAACATGATTTAAAAAATTTTAAAATTAATCAAGGGACAACAGATTCGTATGAAATGCTTGCGGATAATAATGTTGAGAAAATAGGTGACGTAGAATTCGCGAAAGAACAAATCAAGTTTTATAATCCGAATAATCCACAATTAAGTCTGTTAGATCTTGTTCTTAAAGCTGGTGGCGTCTATGGTTGGTCAATAGGGGAAATAGATACTATTCCAAAAACATATCGTACATATAAAGATGGTAAATATGTTGAGACTTCTACTCTATTATCTGATGAAATAGGCGCATTTGATATTGAGAGTCAGGACGTCTATTCTTTTTTCACACAGGTTATAGCACAGTATTTTCAATGTATTTTTGTTTTTGATTTTTTACATATGAAAATTAATGCTTATCATCCTGAAAATTATGGAAAAAATACAAATGTAAATATTAACTTTAAAAACTTGCAGCAATCCCAAGATATATCTGTTGACGATGGCAAGATGTTTACACGTTATTATGTACAAGGATCAGATGATCTTGGTATTACTTATGTAAATTTTGGCTCGAATTATATTGAAAATATTGATTATTATTTAAACGAAAAGTACTTCTCTTCTGCTTTTATTCAAAAATATAATCTGTGGAAACAGGATATGGAAAACTGTAGGATTGATTATATTGAAGCGACTAGAAAGTATAATCAACAGATGAAAGTTATCACAGAATTGTATGATCGTGTTCCTTTGGATGATTGCTCTACAGATTGGAGTACATTTACAGATGATGAATTAAAGGAAGCACAAGCAAATTACCAGGCCCAACTCAAGGGTTATGAACAATTCTATGTAGATAGTGATGGTAACTTTGATGAGGATGCTTTGAAAAAGTCTTCGGATGCTAATGATTATTATCAAATTCGAGATGTAATTCTTCCATCTATTCAAATCGAAATGGACAATCGTCAATTACCTACGGACGATGACAATGCAGATTACGTAGACTCTTATAAAACCGATTGGAAGTTATACGGATTAGACGAATTAAAAGTAAAGCTGCAAGAGTATAAAAACACAATTGAAATTTGTAAAAAGGGCGGTTACGATAAACCATATTCTGAAGATTCTTCTCACACTAAAGACATTCATGATAAGATGTATGCAAAATATCTGGACGCGCAAAATCAATTAGATTCTAATTATGTAGGTGGATGTCAGGAAGCATATGATCAGAGACAATCTGAAATTGATGCAGCCAATGATGTTTTAAATGGATATAATAAAACAAGAGTTCAATTAACTCAACAAGTAAACAAAGAAACTTGGGTTCATCAAAATAATGTTTCTATTACTGATGAGAATGCAAATTATATCACTGATGAATCCAATCGGAATATCTCATCGCTATCTGATACAATTTCATTTTCGGCAAAAGATTTATTAGAACTATCTAAGGTTTATTATGATGGAACATATTCAAATGACAATATGTTTCTTACAGATTCTGATGATCAAGTTTCTGCAATTGATGAGCAATTAAAATTACTGGATGTTGCATCTGAGGATTTATACATATCTTCTCACCCACAATATCAATATACAACATCATTAGATAACTTTTTAGCGAAAAGTGAATATAAAGATTATACAAAAAACATCAACCGTGGAGATTATTTGTATTTAACGATTGGGAATAATAATGTTGTAAAACTGCGTTTAATTGAAATGACATACAATCCATTAACAATGGACAACAATATCGAATTAACATTTTCCAATATGACTCGAACAAAAAATGGATTTTCTGATATTTCTTATCTTCTGGATAATTCATCTGGTGGTAGTAAATCTTCCGCATCTGGTTCGTCTAATAATTTCTTAAACAATGAAGGCATCACTCTTACATCTGGGCTAATTCAAAAGCTTTTATCCTCTGGCGCATTTAGTAATAAAGTTTCATCCATTATCAATAATGAATTTGCTGGTATGCTTGGTAGTGGTTCTATATCATTACAAGAATTAAATGCAAAGTTGATCAAAGTTACTGATCTATATGGTGAGAATGGATATTTCGAATATCTACAGTCAAAATTAATTTCTGCTGATAAAATTGTCGCAGGTAGTGGTAATTTTAAGGATTTATCTGCAACTGTTGCTGCAATTGATAATTTATTAGCTGGAAATATATCTGCAGAACTTGGACACCTTATTCATCTTACTGCTAGTAATGTTGTTGTTGACGATGCAGTTATTCGTGATTTGATTGCGGCAAATATTACTGTAGCAATGCTAAAGGCAAGTACTATTTCTGCCGATAAATTTAACATTGCTTCTGATGATGGTGGACTTACTATCGTCGGTAACACAATGCAATTTAAAGACAAAAATAATAATATACGTATTCAAATTGGTCGTGATGCAAAGGATAATTTTACGTTTACTTTATATGACGAAACAGGAAAAGGTATATTGATTGATTCAAAAGGAATCAAGGAGTCTGCTATTGCTGATGGATTAATCAAAAATGATATGGTTGCAGATGGTACTCTTTCTAAGGATAAATTAAATTTTAATATTGTTGAAGCTGATGAGAATGGTAATGTAGATTCTGCGAAAGTTATTGTAAATGGCCATGGTATCGATACTGAGTTCACTTCTATTAAACAACAATTTACGGATCAGATTCAAAAAGTCGAGGATAAAATTGGAACCATTGATTTATATGGCGAACAGATTTTCAGAAAAATTGATGGCGTGATATCACCGAATAGTATTACTATAACTGCAAAATGTACCAGTGATATTCAAATTGGCAAATGGTATATAGATAATGTAGAAAACACGACATATGTAGCATCTGATAAAAATTCAATTACAATTCCATCTTCTTACATCGAAACACTTTCATCAAACAAAAAATCAATCGTTGTCAAAGTTGAGGATTCTACAAAAAAATTATACGATATGTTAACCATACATATTTTGGATAGTTTAAATGGAGCCGATGGTCAATCGTCTATTTCTGTTATTGTAACAAGTGATAAGGGGGTTGTTTTTGATGATACTACCGCAATTACAAGTACGAAATGCACATGTCAGGTATATAAAGGAATTACGCCGATTGAACCAAAATCATATCAATGGCAAATAATCAATAATGATTCAAACGATTGGCAAAATATAGGAACGAATAAAACATTAACGATTGACATTAATAAAGCCATCATCAGAAAGAGGATTCGTTGTATAGTTGATATCGAAGACACTACTAACGGATGAAAATAACAAAAATAAGTAAAAAGGGGGGCGTATTATGCTGCTTTCAAGTAATGAATTAGACATGTTGATTTTACAGCATGGAAAAGATGGAACGTCTGCTAATTCTAAATATATGTGGGTAAAGTATGCTCAAGATAAAACAGGAACTGGATTAACAGACGATCCTACTAATGCTATTTATATAGGTATTGCATACAACAAAACAGAAGAACACGAGTCGGAAAATCCAAATGATTATACTTGGACAAAAATAAAAGGTAATGACGGAGAAGCTGCGTATACTGTCATTCTTCAAAATGAGAATATCACATTTTCTGTCTCTCACGAAAACAATATTGCCTTAACAGACCAATCCTTTAACACATCTGTTCTTGTGTTTAAAGGAGTAGAACCAGTCACTAATTTTACAATAGGAACGGTAGATAGTAAGAATGGTATTTCTGTAGTTAAGAAAAATAACACGATTACTTTTTCTGTAACAGCAGGAAATAAGATAACATCAAACTATGGAAGCTTCTCTATTCCAATTCTGGTTGATGGATTAACATTTATCAAAGAGATTACTTGGTCACTTGCAAAGGCAGGTGCAACAGGTGAACAAGGAAATCCTGGCGAATCTGCTATAAATGTATCCATAGGGAATGAATCTCAAAATATTCCATGCACTTATGATGGATATGTTCTTGATGATATGCTAATCGAGATATCTTTTATAGGTTATTATGGATTATCAAAAACAGATTGTAATGTAACTGTTGGTACGCTCCCATCTGGCATGACATTAGGCTCTATTCAAAATTGTACAACCACTGATAATGGAAAAATTATTCTTAATATTGCAAAGAATGCAACATTGGGAACAGCATCTACTTTAACAGGCAATGTCGTTCTAACATTTACTATTAACGGGAAAACGTTAACCAAAAACTTTACTTGGACAAAATCAAAAGATGGTGGATTATCTTATATTTATACAATAGAACCATCAACCTATGTCATAAATAAAACATATGATGATGTCTTATCTCCTGCTTCTATTACTTTTAGTGCATTTTATCAAAAAAATGGTGATAACAGAAAATCGTACAATGGTCTTTTTACAATAGAAGAATCGACAACAGGTAGTGATTTCAAATCAACTTATCTCTCTTCTAAAAACGAATCGTCTATCATATATACCCCAACATCCAATAAAATCAAAAGCATTAGGTGTACTTTATGTCAAGCAGATAAAATATCTACTGTGTTAGATAGACAAACAATTGTTGTATTATCTGATGAAAAAATAAAAGATGCTTTAACATCTGTAACTACGAAGATAGATGGTGTGTCCAGCAAAGTCGATGGGATAGATAAAAAGATCACTGATAAAGTATGGCAAACTGATATTACCACTGCAGTAAATAATTATGATGGCACAACTATAAAATCAATCCGTGATCAAGTAAGTTCACAGGAAACTAAAATTGGTGAGATTACATCTGAGGTATCTGATGTCCAGACAACAATTCAAAACAATCAGGTAAGTGTACAAAAAGACATTGCTTCTATTAAGCAAGATATGACTGGTTTTAAACAAACTGTTGAATCAACTTACGAAACGAAAGATAATGCTTCTAGTAAATATTCTAGTTTCGATCAAAGAGCAGGAAAAATCGAAACCAGCGTTAAAGATCTACAAGGTAATATCACAACGTTAACACAAACAGATACGGAAATTAAAGCAGATTTAAAAAATGCACAAGGAGACATTACTACTTTACAGTCTACCGCATCTGGTCTTTCTACAACAATAACAGATACACAAGGTGATGTGAATAATTTAAAAGCTGATGCATCGAGTATGAAATCAGACATTTCGGATGCAAAAGGGAATATTTCTGAATTACAAAGGACGTCAACAAACCTTCAGTCGCAAATAACAAATAATCAAACTAATATTAATATTCTTAGCGGCGATCCAATGAATTACTCACAATTAAAAGAAGACACCGCCGATTATTTTGGTTTTACATATGACAATACGGCAGATGGTAAATGGTATACAGTAAAAATTTTATCAAGGGATAAATTTATTTCTGAATATTATGAATGTATGGGTGGAGAATCATTTAATATAGAGTTTGAAATCTCTACTTCTGTAAAAGGCAACTCAACGGATGGAGGAACAGATAGTACTTATAAAGGTACTGCGATCGGCCTATATGGATTTAATGCTCAAAAACAAAGCGTTGGTATTCATTATAGTACAAGAACAACTGCTACTGCCGCAGCAACAGCTACAAAAATTAGTTCTGTAGTTAGCGTTCCACCAAATTCAAGATATTTTCGAGTATTCCTTCAAACTGAAAGTTGGGGAAATTTTTCAGGAACACTAAAAATTCGCAATGTGATTGTATCTCGTATTAAGGCGATGGAAACAAGAATATCTTCTGCTGAAACAGCAATTCAGCAAAATACGAATGATATTTCTTTACGTGCTACCAATGTGCAGTTAGATCAAGTAAAAAAAGAGATTAATGGTAAATTTGCCAATTATTCTACAACATCAGAAATGAATAGTGCTATTAAAGTGAAAGCAGATAGCATCACGCAAGAAGTATCTAAAACATACACAAAACAAACAGATTTTAATTCTCTTTATATTGGAGGCAGAAATCTTGCTCGAAATACATCCAGTTCTTATTCTTTTGGAATATCAGATTTTAACGGTACTACTAATCAGTGTTTTGATGTTGCGACGGTACTTACAGATGGTCTTGCCGCAGGTGATCAAATTACAATTCATTTATATTATAATTATTCAAATATTGTCGCTGCTACTGGGCAAACTGCCAAAGTATGGATACAAGGTAGTGGAAATGTAACGGGATGGAGTTCTGGAGCATTTCCATCAAGTCCAAGTATTGCTATTTCTGGAAGCGGAACGAAAGAATTTTTATATACGACAACCGTTTCTGCAGACCAGATAAAAAATTCATATTGGTCTGTCAATCTAAGGCATGATTATGTGCAAAGTGGAACTGTTCAATGGAAAATGTTTAAAGTTGAGAAAGGGAACCGTCATTCCGAATGGAGTCCGGCACCAGAAGATGCTTATGATAAAATTGAAAAATCCATTACAACGTCCAGCACATCCATAAAAAGTTATTGCGATAGTATTGTTATGAATGCAATAAAGGATACGGTATCAAATGGCGAAGTGGATGACAAAATAGAAGAATTAAGATCTTCTTTAAAATTGACTACTGACGGATTAGAAACATCAATAACTAAATTGAGTGATCCGTCCCGAAATGGTCAAGCGCAATTACAAAATCAATTAAACACAATAACTAAATATTTTACATTTAGCATGAATGGTATGACTATCGGTCAAAAAGATAATCCATATAAAGTATCTATTGATAACACAAAATATGCAATGAAAGTAAATGATGAAGATGTTATGTGGATTCAGAATGGAGAAGTTAATACTCCGGATTTATATATTAAACATCGAATGAGATTGTTTGATTATATTATAGAACAGGATAGTCATGGAAATTTAAATTGTCAATATATTGGAGGATGATGGAAAATGGCATTAAGTGGATCGTTACAGACCAATGGTTATGAAGGAAGGTACTATCAAGTAAATTGGTCTGCGACTCAATCTGTAAACTCAAATACTTCAACAATATCATGGGAATTAAGAGCGCTTGGAGGAGCTTCGTCATGGTATGCCGAAAGAACACTTTCTGTAACAATAGCTGGAACAAAAGTTGTTAATAAAACAGATCGTGTTCAAAGATATAGTGGAATTATTTCTAGTGGTACCTTACCAGCCATCACACACGATTCAAATGGTGCGAAGAGCTTTTCAATCAGTATTAGTGCTGCAGTATACACTTCCGATGTAAACCTAACTGCATCTCAAACTTTTACACTGAATACAATAGCACGTAATTCTACATTTGGTAAGGTCACTGGAAAAACAATTGGAAGTGCTACTACAGTAACAATCAATAGAAATAGTTCTGCTTTTACACATCAATTATGGTATAAACTCAGAACAGAAGGTAGTTGGATTGATTTAGGTACAGGAATTGGTACTTCCAAAACATTTACAGTACCAATTGAAAAATGTTCTGAATTCCCAAATGATACCAGTGGAGTGTTTGGCTTATGTATTAGAACATATAATGGTTCTACCAAAATAGGAAAAGATGTTTATTTAACTACCGAAATTAATATTCCTGATAGTGTTATACCAGCTATTTCTAGTATGACACTATCTGATGCAAATAATCATTTATCAACTTATGGTGGTTATATTCAAAACAAATCTGCAGTAAAAGTAGTCACATCTGCATCGGGAATTTATGGGTCAACAATTACATCTTATAATATTACAGTTGGTGATGGTACATACAGCGGTTCTAATATCACATCTAATTTACTAACTTCACCAGGTACTACAACTGTTTCTGCAAAGGTTACTGATAGCCGTGGTTGCGTTGTTACAAAATCATCTACAATTACTGTTTTGCCATATACGGCACCAAAAATAACAGCAATGTCAGCAAAGCGGTGCAATGCAGATGGTACAGCCAATTCAAATGGGTCATATCTTGGAGTTATCTTTTCTAGTTCCGTAGCCTCTTTAAATGAAAAAAATCCAGCGACATACACAATACAATATAGAAAAAAAGGTGTTAGTACATACACATCAGCTACATTAAACAATTATACTAATAATCGTTCTATTTCTGATGGACAATATATTTTTGCTGCAGAAGCAAATTCATCCTACGAAATAATTTTGACTGTAACAGATGGATTTGGAAGTGATATTAAATCTGTAATAGGCCCATCTGTGTCTAAAGTTTTTTCAATATTAGCGAAAGGACTTGGAATTGCATTTGGTAAAGTTGCAGAAAAAGAAAATACTGCAGATTTCGATTGGAAAATTCACGCAAACAAAGGATTAACAGTTAATGGCACGGATATTCAAGTGTTAATTAATAACGCAGTTCAAAAAATGTATCCAGTCGGATCAATCAAGATGTCAACAAGTTCTGCGAATCCATCTACTTATATGGGTTTTGGCACATGGGTCGCTTGGGGAACTGGACGAGTGCCGATCGGAGTTAATGCATCTGATTCTGATTTTAGCTCCGTAGAAAAAACAGGTGGTTCTAAAACGGTTAATATAGCACATAATCATGTCGAATCCGTAGGTGCAGATGCAAATACTATGTACTTAACCGCTGGTGCAAATGGCGGCGTATATGGATCCACAATCAATTCAAGCGCAAACAGGATGACCTGGAAGGGGACACCGGCGACAGGGGCAACACGTCTTAATAAGACAAGTACAGCTGGAAGCAGCACACAGTCAATTGTTCAGTCGTATATTACATGTTACATGTGGAAAAGAACAGCTTAAATGATTTCAAAATGGAGGTTATAAATGATAAAACAATTTATTAGATTACCAAATGGAAACAAAAAAGAAACATATGCTTATATGATTGGTTCTGATGAAAGCACGATTCAATTTGTTGAGCAGGATTTTGCCGATATTAAAAATTTTTTTGGAACAGAAATAATTGATTATCTCGATATTCTTGATGAAAATAATAAACTATTAGATTCGTTTAACGTATATCAAAAGGTACTCTCATACACATATACAACAGACACGATTACAGAATATGAGCAACGATTAATTCAAGATGCTTATGATGAAACCGTTACAGAAACAGATATATCTGGAACTGTTAAAGAAAAAACCATTCATCATGATGCAATTTATCAAGACATTCCAAAATATAGAACAGCAGATTTAATTTTGGTAAAACTTACAAAGCCATCTATACAAGAAGAAGTAGATAATATTAAATCTGTTGTTGGTATTGTAAATGTTAATAGTATGACTTTGGAAGAATTTCGAAATTATTATAAGGAACAGATTGGGAAACAATGTACTTCTGCCATTGAGGATGGACTGCTGATCGAAACAAGTTTTGGAAAACAGAGATTTTCATACACAATGGAAGATCAAAGCAATATTAAAGATTTGGTTATGACAGCCGAATTAACAGACTTTAATCATCAATTGCCATATCATGCGAATGGAGAATTGTGTACTTTATATCCTGTAATGGATATTCTAAAAATTTATATGTCTTTGAGTTCTAATAAAACATATCATACTACATATTGCAATGTATTAAATGCCATGATCAAAGAAGCAAAAGACATTGAGTCTATCAAAAAAATCACATATGGAATGGAAATTACAGATGAACGATATACAGATGTAATTAAAACCATCACAGAATCAAGAGACAATCTTCTTGCAACAGTTGAAAAGAAAATTCAAACTTTTGTAGGGAAGAATGAATAGCACAAAGTGCAAACAAATTTATAGAAACGAGGTAAATACAAATGGATGAAACTTTTATTTCAAACGATCAATATCCATCTTCTCCAATGAGTGATCAACATTCTACAGCCACTATTTCAGAGAAGATCGTAGATGTATCAAATATTGGTACATTCGTCATGGGAGAACATAATTCTTCCATGATCACTTTTCAGATTGATCGATATTATGATGGTGTCGATCTGTCTGATAAGAAAATTAAAATTGTATATAAAAATAGCAATGGTATTTATGAATCAGATGATACAGAAATTTGCAATGTAAAATACTCTCAAAAGTCTCTACGCTTTTCGTGGATTGTTTCGAGTAATGTAACACAAACATCAAAATTCGTTGCATATGTTTGTTTTGTTTCTGATGATTATTTAATGAAAACAGAAAACTTTACAGTTCTGGTAAAATCATCTTTTGATCCATCTGCAAGTGAACCGTCTGCCAACTGGTTTGTAACAATTGAAGGAAAGCTTGAGAAAATTGAAAAAGACATTGTAGACAATCACGTATATGATTGGGCGAAACAACCTGAGAAACCAACTTATACTCCTGAAGAGATTGGTGCAGAAAAAGCTGGTACATCCGATGGAATTTTCAGAAGTGCTATGAAGTATACGGACGGAGAAATCTCAAGACTGGAAGATACGGTTATTCCTGACAATGTAGCAACATTAGAACAAAAAATTACAGACCTTAATCAGTCCGTAGTTAATTTACAAGATGCTAAAGCAAAAAAAGTGCATACTCATCTTGTCGCAGATATTACAGACTTTCCAACGAGCCTTCCAGCAAGTGATGTGCATGATTGGGCCAAAGCAGAAACTAAGCCAGTATATACTTATGAAGAGGTTGGCGCACTCTCCTCTTCTACTCATATTCCGTCTACACTTGCAGAAATGACAGAGGATGATGAACATAAAATAATCACATCTGCTGAACGTGAAAAATGGAATGCAAAAAGTGATTTCTCTGGTAGCTATAACGATTTAACAGATGTTCCAGAAATCAAACAACTCACTGATGATTTAAAAGAAAAATATGATAATGCAGCTACTCTTGCCACAGCAAATAAAAATACGTTGGATACAGATTATGCACAAACAAAAGAATTTTTGGATGGTCTGAAAAAAGGATATATTGAATATCAATTGACTTGGATAGAAAACGAACGTGTTACAAGTGAAAATGGTGAAATTCAGACTGCCAATGGATGGAAAAGGACAGCATATACTGATATATGTGATGCCGCATATATTTTTGTGACTTCGCTTTCAGGAGAAGAAAATGTAGAGGGTGAATTCCAATTTTGCGGTGCTTGGTATGATGAAAATCATAAATTTATTGAAGAGCTTAGTCTTCAGGCTTTGACCGAATACGCTTCTGTACCTCCGGCTACTGCTAAATATTTTATCCTTAGTTATAATCAATTATCGGTAGGGATGATGATTGGCAGAAGAGCTAGTATTCAAGAGGGTCGTGGTGCAACGGCTTCTGGCGCTTTTTCTCATGCTGAAGGATCACAAACAACTGCATCTGGTTCATTTTCCCACGTGGAAGGTGGTTATTCTACTGCATCTGGCGATGCATCTCATGCGGAAGGTGATTTCGCAAAGGCTATAGGTTATGCTGCACATGCTGAAGGCATGAAAACAAGTGCAGAGGGTGAAAACTCTCACGCAGAAGGATTAAACACTTACACAAAGGGTCGTTCATCTCATGCAGAAGGTGCTGACTCTAGCGCCCGTGGTGAAGATTCTCACGCAGAAGGATATAACACAGAAGCAACTGGTAATCAATCTCATGCTGAAGGAAATAGTACAACTGCTTCTAAAGTATCTTCACACGCTGAGGGCGATTCTACCACTGCTTCTGGAGAATGTTCACATGCTGAAGGTAGAAAATCCATAGCATCTGGGGCGCAATCTCATGCAGAAGGAAGCAGTACAGTCGCATCTCAAATGTGCGCTCATGCCGAGGGCAATTCTACTAAAGCTTCACATCAGAATGCTCATGCAGAGGGAAATGATACTACAGCATCTGGGCCATCATCGCATTCAGAAGGTACGTCTACTTCCGCATCTGGCAGTGCTTCCCATGCAGAGGGGCAAGGCACTGCTGCATCTGGAGAACTATCCCATGCAGAAGGTGTAGGTACGACAGCCGAAGGGATGTGTTCTCATGCCGAAGGATCTAGTACCACCGCTGGAGAGTGTTCTCATGCCGAAGGAAGTATGACATACGCAAAAGGAGAAATATCTCATGCTGAAGGAACAAACTCACACGCGGTAGGAAGCGTATCTCATGCAGAGGGAATAAATACTCTTGCCGAAGGGGAATCATCTCATGCTGAAGGAAGTAATACTAAAGCAAAAGGAAAATATTCTCATGCATCTGGTTTTTGTACCCAAGCAACTCACAGTTGCCAGTATGCTGTAGGGTGTGGAAATGATCCTCAAGCAGATTCACTTTTTGAAGTTGGCAATGGATTAAACGCAGAGGGTAATTTAATCGATGATACAACAACGTTATTTGATTTAAAAACACGTAGAAATGCATTCAGAGTAACTAATACTGGTTATGCGATAGCTCAAACTGCTTTACAAATTGGCGAGACAGCAATTACTGAAGACCAATTAAAACAATTAATTCAGCTTATCACCAACGCTGGTTGATCAAATAGCATTTAGTTGATTTAAAAGTATTTATAAGAAAAACAATGTAGCAATTAAGCACCGTAGGATTAGTAATTCTATTGATGTTTAATTGCTGCATTTATTATTTTTGTGGTATACGAGGAAAATTTATGAACAAATTAAAACTTTTATACACTTCTCTTCTTTGTCATATCTTCATTTTTTTATTTTCTGGATCAGTTTATTACGGTATAGAAGTCCTCTTTAAAAAATCTCATACGTCGCATTGGTCAATGTTCTTATTAGCAGGATTTGCTGGTTTATTTTTTATTGATGGTTTAAATGACATGTTCTCATATGATATGGATTACTTGCTGCAAATTTTAATCTGTACTATTGCTATCACGGCAGGTGAATATGTAGTCGGTATTACTCTTAATCAGAATTATACTATATGGGATTACAGAAACATGCCATTTAACATTGGTGGACAAGTATGTCTGCCGTTTTGTTTTATATGGATGTTTTTGTCTGCGATTTTTATTCCATTTTTAGACTGGGTAGAATGGGCAATCTTTGATCATAAACAATCTGAAAAACCTTATTATAAGATTTTCGGAAAAACAGTTTTTACATTTAAATAATTTGATGGGAGGTATCTATATTGGTATCTCCCATTTTTTATGTTGGAGGTGATTTTTGTGACAGAAAAAGAATTCGTTGAAAAAATAGGTAAGCTCGCCGCCGAAGATATGAAGACAAGTGGAATTTTAGCATCAGTTACTACTGCCCAGGCTTGCTTGGAATCTGGATACGGAACAACAGAATTGGCAAAGAATGCAAATAATTTATTCGGAATGAAAACAAGTCTTTCTGGCAACACATGGACTTCTGCTTGGGATGGAAAGAGTAAATATACGAAGAAAACAAATGAGCAAACCAAAGATGGGAAAGTTTATGTTGTAACTGCTGATTTTCGAAAGTATGCAGATATCCTGACTAGCATCAAAGACCATTCCTGTTATCTCAATGGAGCGATGAATGGAAAAGTAAAAAGATATGCTGGTTTAGCTGGTTGCAAAGACTACAAAACGGCAGCGCAGTTAATTAAAAATGGCGGATATGCAACAGATATAAAATACGTTGACAAATTATGTAGTTTAATCGAACGCTGGAATTTGACTCGTTTTGATAATTTTGAAAAGGAGAATGATAATATGAATATTATAGACGTTACAAATGCAAGCAGACCTTATATCCCACAATGGGGAAATCAAAAACAATATATTATAGTTCATTACCTTGGAGTAGCAGGACAGAATAATAAAATTAATTCAGATGGATGTGGTGCGCATTACTATATTTATTGGGATGGTACGATTTATAAAGCAGCAGACCATAATGCTATCCTTTGGCAAGTAGGCACTGCAGGATACTATACTCAAAAACATCCATATGCAAGAAATAGTAACTGTATCGGAATCGAGATGTGTCCTAAGTGTGATGGATCTGGAAAATATGCAGAAGATCCAACATGGTATTTTACAGAAGCAACGCAAAATGCTTGTGTGCAATTAGTAAAATATTTGATGGGACAACTTGGCGTAGGTGCGGATCATGTACTTAGACATTATGATGTTGTAAATAAATATTGTCCTGCTCCATATGTTACTAACAATAAATATAAAACTTCTTGGACATGGAGCGAATTTAAAGCAAAGCTAGGTTCTATTTCCACTCCTACTGTTACACCGTCCACACCGGCACAAACAAAAACATATAAAATTGGTATGTATAAGGTAAATTGTGATCTTCATATCAGATCGGATGCTACTGTTAATTCAAAAGTTGTCAACACTATTCGAGATCGTGGAGAATATACTATAACTGAGATTAAGAATAATTGTTGGGGTAAACTAAAATCAGGAGCCGGTTGGATCAATGTTTCGGATGAATATTGTACGTATGTTGGCGTAGTAGCCACTGCAAGTAAACCAGTGTCTAAACCAACCGCAAAGCCAGCTACGCCTGTATACAAAGTAGGAAAATATAAAGTTAATTGCGATGCTTTAACAATTAGAAGCGACGCATCCAGTAAGGCAAGTGCAACTGGAAGCATTCGTGACAAAGGAACTTATAATATCACTGAAATAAAAAATACATACTGGGGTAAACTAAAATCAGGAGCCGGTTGGATTTGTATTGACAAAGATTTTTGTACTTATGTCGGTGCTTTGGATAAGCATACCACTGTTGTAAATAAAGAATTTCAAATTGCAGTTAAGGAAAATGGTATCCGAGTTCGTGCTTCTGCTAGTTTAAGCGCTAGAATTGCCATTAGTTCTTGCCCTATTGGAACATATACTATCACAGAAACAAAAACTGCTGATGGATATACATGGGGTAAATTGAAATCTGGTGCAGGATGGATAGCAATTGAATGCTGCGTTAGACTATAATAAATATACGCGTGAAATAAGAAAAGCCGCCTTCATCAGGCAGCCAGAAAAGAAATTTTTCTTTTTTCACCATCATATGAAACAACCGTTTCATCAGTGCAAAAATAGTATATCATATAAGATAAAATGATGCAATAATTTTATGGGGAATATCAATTAATTTTGGTATTCCCCATTTTTTTTACGCTTTTTTATTATTTTTCTGTATTTTTAGGTACGTTTCAGGATATCTGTATTGTAGTATATCCATGGCTTTTATCATATTTTTTTCTATTATGTGTACCATACCCTTTAATTCGCTATATGAAATATAATCGCTGTCAATTTGATCGACAATATATTTTATTTTATCGACCCAATAATCCTCTATTGGTTTTTCTTTTGTTTTAATATACTTATAGCATTGTGGCATATAATAAAAATCATTTCTTCTGATGTCTTGACAAATTTGTTGCATGAAAACATTAAATCCTCCTACAGTTAATCTTCTAACTTTATCAGAATTCTTAAAATATAAGTCAATATAATATTCAATTTTAGGATAATACTTTTTATCTAATTCAGAATACCTCTTTCCTTTAGGCGGTATATTCCTACTGCTACTATGTGCATAATTTTGGCTTATTAATTTTTGTTTTTCAACTTCATATTGACCGTTAATTATTTTACTTACATTACAAGGTAAAATATGATATTGCTTCGCAAGTTTGTTTATACCGTTATCTTTTGTATACTCTGATCGAATTCTTTCAATTAATTCCGAATCAATTTGTTTCGCCGTTTTGCATACAAAAATATCAGATATTTGTATATCTAAAAATAATAATATATGAATTGTTCTAAGTGGATTCGCTTTATTTAAGAATATATTACTCATTGCTTTTATTTGATAAGCTTCTTTTATGTTATTGTCAGATAAATATTGTTTAAAATTATCTAAAAATACCGACTTGTGTTGGAGCCATGAAAGCTGATTGATATATTTCTTTTGAACTAACTTCATGTAAAATACGTCAAACATCGTAATACCGTTCTTAAGACTCTGTTTTCTTACTACCAATTGATATAGGTATTTTGCAGCCTTGATTTCACCGATGGTTCCCATATCATATGAATAATCATCATTAATGCAATTCTCAGCCGTTAGAAAATTTATTATTCTTGAATTGTTAACATGAACCGATGAATCTTTGAGTTTACATCCATGAATTACACAAACATTAATTTCTGGAATTTGATGGAAAGCATTCCAATATGTTTCGTGATATTGCTCTCGATTTTCTTTTGCACATAACGGACAATATTTTAGAAATATTTTTTGATGTTTATGTTTTGGTCTTGGGGAAAGGTATTCTAAAAAACTTTTGTCGTTTGATATGAGCTTTCTCAACGCATTTTCTTTATCCGATTCGTTTAGAAATACCGACCAGTAAAAAAACATAGTATGGTTATAGTATAAGTCATTAATAATATAATTTTTCGATATAAAAGAACGTAGTACATCACTTGGTTCGTTTATATAAAATATTTCGATGTATTCATTCGGTCGTTTAAACACGATTTCTTTAAAAGATTGATTACTCTGTACATTTATATCTTGTTTCAATCTTGAATATATGCTATAGAACAATTCATAGTCATATATTTTAGGAAAATAATTTAACATATTTCTACCTCTTCAACAGTAAAAGTATTTTTAATAAGAGTTAAGAGATCATAGTTATTAGATTGTGAATAATTGTATAAGTCAGCAATATTAACACCATTCGAATGATGAATTGTTATTTCTTTATGTGATTTATTGACTGTTTGACTATTTTTCTTTTGCATTTTTTCTACTTGCATAGACATCATCCCATTGTATGACGCATTAAAAATATCAATACTTAATTTCTCTGTGTTACTCATAATGGCTAATTCCTGTGCTCGATAAAATAATGATACAACAGTTGACGTCACTCCGTTTGAATGAGCATACAACCAATTTATAAATTTTTCTGATGGTTCTGTGTATTGTTGCACATATTGAAATTTTAATAGATTTTTGCAAAAATGTATAAAATCATCATCATAATCAGTTCGTAAATATCGCAATCCTATTGTCCTTCGTTCCAGATGTGGTGCGCTTTCAAACCAATGTAGACATTCTGGTGTTCCAACCATGCATATACTAATTCCACTACTATTTATAATCTGTGTTAATGCCCCAATAAGTTTATCACCGTTTTTATTATTAACTACATTTTGAATCTCATCAACAATAAGTACCCCAACATGATTTAAACATATTTGGCTAACAAAACCGATTAGTCTATCCGTAGTATACCGTTGTGCTATCTGTAAATAATCTCCATCCAATGTAGCATCAAGAATACGAACGATTTCTAACAATAGACTTTTTACAGAAGAGTCAAATGGGCATTGCACAAGTATAAAAGGAGCAATTCGTTGATATGGGTCTGTTGTTTCGATAAAATGATTTCCGAAAATCAACGAGATCGCTCTGGTAATAGCACTACTCTTCCCTATGCCAGAAACTCCAATGATTGTAAACGAATCAGCCCCACCTATAATACCATTATACGTTTGTATGGTATTTGTTGTATTTTCAATTCTTTGTTGTTTAACAATCATATCGTTTTCTTTTTTCTTAATAGATCTGAGTAATGCCATATACAATTTATTATATACATCAACAGATAATTGTGATGGAATATAAATATCATATAATTCTGATAACGCAAGAAGACGAGTTGGTATTGTTTCATTGGCAATGTTTATATTATAGTTTGGTAATATCTTCAGTCGTTCTACTAATTCGTTTTCACATAAAAAATCAGGCAATTGTGAAAGTAATTTACCGTTCATCTTTTTCCTCCCCTAGCAATCAATTCAATCTCATTCATCAGATCAATTTTCGCCTGTCTTGCATTGGTCTGTTCGGAACGTAGTGTTGATTTACTCTGTTCTTTGATCTGCTCCACTTCATCCAATTTTCTATTCTTATATCTGCTTTCAACCAATTCAAAAGGAATAAAATCGCCCTTCTCTACTGTCCATACTACAGATACATCATCTGGATCGTAAGCAACCTTAACATCTCCACCTTGCAGGAATCTTTCGGCGCAATCATCCCGTTTATACCGCATCCCATTTACCACTAGACCACGCCTAGTGAATGTCCCAATGGTACGTGGGAGCAGATATAGGATTATTTTCGCGGTATCATGCGGGAATGAAATTAAATTTGCGCCTGGTTGTCGTCTTCCCCATTCCCATAAACTGGCTGCATATGGCTTTACTCTATCATGAATCATAGATTGTGTGTAAGGGAATCGTTCTATGAGCCGTTGACTGTTATAGTAAATGATACAGCGTAAGATGATCTTCTCAAAATCAAACATCGTCAAACAAGCATCTAGTCTGTAATCTCTTGCACCTCGTTCCTTGAAGTCCGGATCAATCACACCTTTGCCCTTGAGAAGTGGTTTATACATGGATTGGATGATGTCAAAGAATTTCTCTACAGCACCTTTCAGCTCTGGTCTGTATGGTGGAAGATTTACCATAGTCACGCCTGTTTCTGTGATCTGCGCAAAGGATTCTGATGTGTACTCCCTTCCCATATCAGTTACAAAGATGCCCGGTAACTCTTGCACGTTCCACTGGGATTTGTCTAGTGGGATACCGAACTTTCTGCACCATTCTGTTTTATCGGTAAGGATATTTTGGAGCAGATGACATAAACTCTTTGTATCGTTATTCCATGAGAGAACATAGCCATAACACATACTGCTGTAAGCATCAATGCAAGTGGTTAGGATCGGACGGCCTTTTAAGGTACCAGTTTCGTCTATAAGGTAGATATCACATACTGTGGAATCAAACATACCAGTGCCGATATTGGTTGCAAACTCACGGATACCATCTCCTAGTAAGGGACGATTGTTCCGCTGGTAATTTGACAGTCCATCTCTGGAAATATAATATGTTTGGAGTTTCTTGGTTTTCCGGTAAAAGTATCGGAACTGATAAAAGGATGGATGATCGGATAGTAACTGTCCGGTGCTGTCACAATACTTTTCTTTTAACATCATCTCATATGCTGTAACAAGACTGTTTTGTCTGCGTGTATAGAAGAACTTATTCAATGCCCATCTCATGTTCTTCTCATCTTTGGTCAGTACCTTTTCTTTCGTATGAACTTTTGGTGCAAGTACAGTGATGGTCTGAAAGATTAGATATTGATACAGATAGCGGCGGATGGTCTGCTTACTGATGTTATGCTCCTCTGAGATGGAAGAGATGATGTCTGCAGTTGCTGTATTGTCACCTAAGTGATATAAAATTGGTGCAATCAGTGTGTACCGCTCATGTGCAATGCGCATCTGATCAGATGTAAGGTCTTTCACATCTGGTGGGGAGATATTTAAGGCATCATATAATTGCTTCTCTGGCAAGGGGGTATATTGCGCTCTGATCGTCCAGAATGGCATTTTTGGATGGAGACAGTCAATTACAAGGGTCTGGTTATCTGATGTTTTTAAAATTCTGTAGAACGTGTTATTGATATAGGCTATATCAGCTTTCCGCATCTGTTACAATCCCCCAATCTTGAACGTTATGGGCAAGCCAGTAGGAACGCGATGTGTCCAGAAGTTTAATTGTAAGTGGCTTGGGCCTGGTCAGATGACTTCGTTCTACACACTCTCGGACATATTGTGTGCCATCCCGTCGGGTGATAAGGAAGTCTGTTGTGTAGTCTTCGTCTTCGAGTGGCGCATTGCATTGGAAGGATTGGACGGACGGATCGGTTTCCAGTTTGTCTGCATAAACAGATTGGATAGTGCTGTAGCATCGGCAGATTGTGTCACATTTGGAGAGAGCTTTTTTCTCACAGCGTCCTTTGTAGTTCTTCTTGTACATAGTGTACCTCCTTTATTTTTATGTGTCGAAAAAGTTATCCAAAAATGAATTATGTGTGTTTTAAAAAGTACCCAAAAACGTTTATTTTTAGGCGTGTGTAAGAATAAGTACCCAAATCCTGTTGTTTTTGGGAAAATCTGGGAAAGCAAGAATCCAGTGTTTATGCGGGCTCCCAGACTTTTTAATATCTATAATTACACATCCCCAAAAATGGAGTAAAAAATATACTATGTTTCAAGGCAACCTCCTTGAGCCTAAAAAGGGCAAAACTGTTGGTTCTGCCGCTGATATGACTATAGAATATTTAATAGATATTTTGACATATATTTTCGTGTAAACTTTTCCGACTGGAAGGTTTTTGTCTATGTTTGGAAAGGGCTGATGAGAAATGGATATGGGATAGATAAAAGCAGATGAAACTCGGATTTCATCGGAAGATCCTAAATTTTCTAATCCCAAAAACCCAGTATTTAAGCCTTTTTATCTGTGCATAATTTGTTATTAACGTAAAAAAAGACCTCATAACCACATTTTTCATGGTTACAAGGTCTTCATTTTGTTATTTTTCAATTACTCCGGCTGCTGTCTGGGCTATTGATCGGGAAAAGGGACAGTTGGAAGCTGGTCGGTGATCTGTTAGCGAACGGCTAGAGGATCAGTGACTTTGCCCTTTTGAGGATCAATAGGGTTGCCCGTGGACATAGAGAAAACCTTGTTGGGGATATTATAACTTCAGATTTTCTCCATGTCAACTATCCTACTACTCTAACTTCTGCATAATACATGCCAGAGTTAAGAGCTTCTGAATGACTGTCAACATAAATATCAACGCATCCACTTGGTACTCCTCTGTCTTCTACTGTATAAATCTGCCCATTGATTTCTACTTTAGTTCCAAAAGGCAAATCTGCCATGGCAACAGTTCTTCCTGCTAACTGTAAATTCTCCATACTCCATTCATATACTGGAAGATCATCACAAACTTCTGCATCTCTATCCATACGAATTAAATCAATATCGTTATCCCATGCGTACTGGAGTACAATCCGTAAATCGTCTGGCATGATTATGGTGCCAATTTCATTTTTGCTTGGAACCGTAATAAAGACTCCTTCGTCATAATTATAAGCATACGGCAAATGCATACTATTCAATTTTCTAAAGGTTCCCTGTGTCAGATGTGCTGTACTAATATCCAGGTACTTTCTCTCGTTTGTTTTCATAATTTTATTCTCCCTTCTTAAAACCGCTGTTTCATCTTTAGCAGCATTCCATATCTGTATAAAAGAACCACCAAATTTTATTATAGCTTGCGTAAACAACATTTCCTACAGTTTTAAAATATTTTGGATATTCATTACATTTCATATTTGTCATCCTCCATTTTGATTTTATAAATTAATTGGTTCATCATTCTCATCATATTCAATCTGATAAATCTTCGCTGCATAACCAATATCTTTTAATTTATCATAAATTTCCATTGTAATTGTTTCGCCACCTACTGCCCATTCAAACGAAAATCTACTATCATTGTTTTCAATAATTTCAATCAAATGATCTAATAATTCTTCTGTATTACTTGCTCTTTCCATCTGTTCTTTAATATTATTCATAATCATAAATAGCACCTCCTTGAAATGCGGTTTTCATTTACTTAATACTTTCCATTTATCAATATTTCCAGTATCAAAAAACGAATGTAATTCCTCTTCTGATAATGGTGTAATTCCATAAACACCATCATATCCAAATCTTTTCAGATCATCTTTTATAAACTCTTCTGCCTCTTCAAAAGTTGGATAATGATCTGCTTTGATTGCTATACTATACTCCGTATCAATAAGACCTCTATTGATTTCACATCCATTTTCTACTCCATTTTTAATTTCTTCTTCTGTTGCTTTTACTCCGCAATTTAATTCGTAATATTTAATATTCATAATATTTCTCCCAATCTTCTTCACTTAATGACTTCCATAATTCAAAAATCATTTTTTCACACGCTTCCATATCTTCATAAACATCTTTCATATCATATGGTGCACCATTAGTTCCATGTCCTGTTTTATCTAGCCACAAATATGCTTCATAGCTGCAATCGTAACAATCATAATAATCTCTAATGTCGTTTAATAATGTATATACATTATTATCTTCCATTTCCGATTCAAAGCTAAAATCTTGACCTGCCGGACTGCCTTGTGAAAATTCATAAGAAAAATTATCTCCGTCATTTGATTTAATATCAACTTCCCATCCGTTCTCTTCTGCAATCTCTACAATTCTACCTCTCATAGCTTGTAATTTATTCATATCATCAACCTCAGATCAATCTTCAATATTTTCCATTATCCATCCAATTCCTTTTGAATGCTGTTCGTCAAACCAATACCAAATTTCTTCTCTGCTAGTTCCCTTGGGAAAGATAAACCAATCTTCTTCCATATCTTCTGTATCAGGATTCATTGGTACATTTGTAAGTGTTTTCCATAAATCTTCCAACAAAGAATCATATGTAGTATATTCTTTTACGACTTCCGGTTCTGGACTCTGAATTACAATGTGCATTCCATCATGTAATTTCCCTTCCATAGCCAATAAAGCTGCCCACATAATGCATGTATCTGTGTTGTTGAAATGATCTGCATTTTCCAAATCTGTAATAGCTGTTTCTTCGTCGTTAATATCACAGAAAAATACATCGTAATCTTCATCTTCTAATCTCTTTCCGAATCTAAAGAATCCAATTTTACCGTAAAATTTCATAATTTCTACCTCCAAGAAATATACTTATTTATTAAGCATACTCATTTTCCATTCCATAATCTCTATATCAATTTTATGAGCGCAATCCTTACAAAAATCAACTCCAAGCATTGATAAATTCTTTCCAACAGAATGTAACGCTTCTAAATGTCCACTTTGTAAATATTCTCTTTCTACTCCAAGAATATCTATCTTCTTAACAACTGGAATTTCTTTTCCGCAACAATCACATACATAAATTTCTCTTTTACTCATTAGATCACCTCAAGACACTGAACAGGAATTTCACAACATAAATCGACTGTTGCATATTCTTGTCCATCTTCATTTTTCCATAAATTAAATACTTCACATATTGTTCCGGCAAAACGGGCCTCCATAGCCTCACAAGTCGTCTCATCAAATGTTAATTTTCGTAGTTCTTCTCTCAAATTATTTTTAACAATTACTTTATCTCCAATTTTCATATTTATTTTCCTTTCTTTGAAATGTGCTTTTCATTTTACAAATAAATTTCAAAATTTCCATTATGAAATTTTTCTGAATGCGAGCCTAATTCATCCGGTACCATTTTATATAATTCATATGATATATTGTTACAACAACTCTTACCATTGCAATTGTATTTAACAGGTTCAGAATTTAATATTATAATAAAGTATTTAATATTATCGACTTTAATATGAATTTTTTCGGAAAAACTAATTTCTATAATTATAACATTATTAAAATGAATATCTGCTTCTTCTAGAACTTTACATACAAAACATTCAATCCAATTAACACAATCTGGACGTGTTATATAATTTGTTATTGCCATACCACTAACCTCCAATTCTAAACATGAAATTTCCGTTTCAATTATATTCCAAACGCCATAAATACAATCGCACACAGCAACATACCAAATGCTGTAAGCGCTAAAGCTCCTTTAATTGTCAAGTTAGATCTTGACATATGGCTTCCCATGTACCAACATGTCAAACTAATTAATGTACATGTAATTCCTCTCATTTTTTTATCTCCTTTGTTCTCAAACATTTCTCTTTATAAGCATATTCTCTGTCATAAACTTCTTTATAGAATTGAATATCCTGTGCTGTTGCTCTTTTTACTTTCTCTATACAATTTTGTAAAAAAGCCAAACTTTCTTCCTTATTCAAATGTTTTCCTCCTATACTTTCCGTTTCACTGTTATTTCCACCCAATATCTTTCGGTGTAATTTCAATATAACAATGTGGTATGCACGATTTACCGAAGTTTACACCAATAAAAATACTTGTGTCTCTTAAAGATATTTCTGTACTTGTAATTTTACAAAATTTTATAATATACCACGGTAATTTGTTCTTGATCCATGTCATTCTCATTGAATCACTATCTGAAATTTTCTCATAAAGCGAATACATTTCATTTTTCTTTGTCTCATATTCTCTTTTATCTTCAGTAATCTCATCCATACATTCCTGGCACATCTTGTAATAGTTTTCCTCAAGACTATTTGACAGCTCAGATAATGATGTTTGAATACTTTTTAATCGTTCATAACTATTTCTATTTTTCATACAACTGTTCCTTTCTGACAAAATCGCCGTTTCAATGCTATTTTTTTATATAAAATTTATGATGAAAACACCATTTAAGGGAATGCAGCACGTTTAATGTCTGGTCAAATGTTCCACCAATAACACAGCCATCCTCATAACAAAAGCCTTTATTATAATCCCAATAAATATACTCATCTCCATCTAACCCATCAGAAAATAATTTATCTGTATTTCCTAATCGAACTTGGTTTAAACCTTCTTGTAAGGAAATCTCCCTGTATTCATTTGTTGGTATAAATTCCATATTATGCCATCCATTCCTAAAATCTACGTTTCATTTACTTTAATACAATTAAGTCTGCTTCTTCGATGTATTTTTTTTGCAGCATCATATCCATTTCTATTAAGTTCACCTTCAATGCTAAACCAAAGTGAATCTAAAAAATTTGGAATAGATGCAAAATCTTTATTTGGATATTTTTCTCTATATCGTTTATATGCCATTTTATATAATTCATCTACTAAATCACGTTTCATCATATTTCCTCCATTCAGTTAAATATCTTCTCTTGCACACAATGTATAGATTTCTGCATCAAGTACAACTTCTCCGCAATCTTCACATTCTAAACAAATGTCTGCTGGATTATCCCAGTCTCCATATGATACAATACTTACCTTATGTCCTCTGTGTTTCTTTAGTTCGTTCCATAAAATCATATTCATATCATCTGATTTCTCTTTATTACATGCATATTTTTCTTCCAAAAATGCTTTGTAATATTCAACTCCATCAAGTTCATCCTTTTCCATATCCTGCAATGTTGAATAAATCATTTCTGTAAGTTGTTCTTTGGTATATGACTCATACACTTCATCAGGTGTTAAATCTTCATCTTTTCTTCCAATAAAGTAAAACCAAAATTCTCCAATCTGGCAAGCAATACAATCATCATTTGGATTACTGATAATCTTTACTATTCCATCACATAAACCTTTAAAGATCATCTCTTTAAATTCCATAATCGTTCCCTCCAATTAAGAAATCATCGTTTCATTTTACTTCGTCATTATAGTAGTTATTACCATCGTCACATTCTAAAATAATATATTTTCCATTCTCCGATTTGTAAGTTTGTAATACAGTTACAACTTCACCTGTTTCTTTAATAGTCACTTCATCTTCGTTATGTAATCCTTTTGCATTATTAAATGTCATATAAATTTCTCCAATTCTTTTTATTGACTTACTTCCATAAGATTATGTGCATAGCAATATTCAACCTTTTTCATCATGTATTCTGGATTTGCACTACACAACATAAAATCTTCTCTTAATTCTGATGGATGACAACCTTTTGCAAGACCTCGTTTTTTCCTTACTCTATCATTTTTCGTCTTGTTATGGATGCAAATACTATTGTATGAACCAAGCCAAGTATTAGGATTCCATTTATTTGCAAATACGCAAAGATAATCTTTTCCAACTGTTACATCATAGTATTTTTGATTGTCATTTTCTCCATATTTCCATTCATATTTCATAATAGTTTCCTCCAATTTTTACAGTAAATCATCATTTCATTTAGCTGCTTCTATTACAATGGTAGAATCTTGTGTTGTGATATACTTTATTTTCATGTCAAGAATACGATCCAATGGTTTATTAAAACCGTCTCTTTTTGTGCAAAAAATCAATTCTGCTCCATCACCATATTGCTTTCCGTCTGAGCAATCATAAATATCATAATTACAATTACAATCAAAATCATCATTATAAACTAAATCGCCAACAACCATTCTTGTATCCTCCGATCATCAATTTCTTGTTTCTCTTTTTCTTGGATCTGTTCAAGCTCTTCATAAGTTACAGTTCGAGAATTATAACCTATAATATTATCTGTTTTTGTCTGCATTGCCGAATATCCTAACGAATTATCTTCTGATATAATAAACATAATTTCTTCCTCCATTCCTGAAGTTATCGTTTCATGTTATTTGCTTTTATTATTTAAAGCATCTATAAGACATTTCCCATTCTCTATACTAGATAATTTTAATTCTACATCAGCTATCGTACTGGCAGAAACCATTTTAACAAACTCAAATGATACTTGCCCGTTATTATTCTCTGCTACTACTTCAAGTCCATGAATTAATGCTTCTAATCCAGCTTTCATACCACCTAAGAAAGCTAATTGAATATTATTATCAATTTTTTCCATGTCTGCCTCCATTCTTCAAAAGAAAATCTTGTTTCAAGTTTAATCGTTGCATGTATCGCAAGCCATACAATTTCCATCTTCCATCATACAAAAGTGTGATAGAAGCAAGTTGCCAATTTTATTCATTCCATCCTGATCGGAATAAAATATAGCATACTCGTCACCATCTTCGTCTCTCCATTTTGTTTTCTCGTCCATGTAATAAATCTTACCAACTTCAATTTGCTTTGGCATAAATTCTCTAATACTAACGCATTTTACCCTTTTCATGATCATCACTCCTTAATCTACTTGAATAATCAATTTGATCTGCTTTCCATCTACACAATCAATAACAATTCCGTTATCTCGTGTGACATACATATCTGAATAACGACCAACTCTTTCAATTTCAGGTGCATCTCCGGTTTCCATTTTGTTATTGAAGAAATCATATAAATTATTCTCAACAGACTCTTTTGTAATCACCTTTTCAATCTCAAATCCAGCGTGACAAAATCCTGTCTCGTCTGATAACCAATCTGAAATCTCTTCAAGTGCATATTCTCTATCTTTCTTGTACATTTCCTCAAATTCATCAGTAATAATCATTTCCGTTGGAAGCTCATTGAATACTTCCATATCTCCATCTGTGTCCCATTTAATATTTATTGCTTTTAACATATAAATCACTCCATTTCCGTAAATCCACTTTTCTTTAAATACTCTATGTAACCTTCAATATCTGATTTCTTTTTAACCTCAATATTTTCTGGATGATAATATCCATAAAAAGCATTCGTATATACCTTATATGTTTTATTTTCCATATCAACAATGAGGTTATAATTGTTGGCACAATCACCACGTTTCTTCCAATTCTTATCAAGCCAAAATAGATGTAATCTCATATAAATAAACCATTCTCTCTATAATAAATCTTCTAATTCTCTCATCCGATCATGCTTAAAACTAATACATACAAGTGTCTGAAGAATACCTTCTGCATATCCTCTGTGATTTTCAGCTTTCATCCGTAAAGTTTCAAAATGCACTCTGTTATCAGTTTCATTTGCTTCTGTAAATTCTTTAATCGCCTGATTTGCATTTCGAATTCCTTCTTCCATAACTCTTTTACAATTTTCACATTCTATTTTATTCATTTACATCTCTCTCACTTTCTGTTATAATAACTATTCAAGGAATTGGGGACTTACATGGAATTTCCATTGCCCCCATTGTTGTTAGCCTTCAATATATTCCCAGGCTTCTCGTTCTGTTGGAAAAGCAATGCTGCATCCTGGGATATACCAGTTTCCGTATTTCATGTACGGCATAGCTACACACCTCCTTGTATGTATTTATAGAAAAAGCAGAGATGGCGTTCTCTGCTTTTATCTATCTCGTTATGTTATTCTCTCTTTTGGAATTACTATTCTATCCGTAAAAATCTATATTTTTACTCTCCAATCTCAAATAATTCGTCACCGGAAAAATCAACCATATCTTCTAAAACGGCATGAGCAAATTCCTTTGCATAGTCTGTCCATATCTTATATTGTAATTCTTCCGGATTTAATTCATTAAGTCCATAATCTTTGACGAGTGCCTTTATAATGTTTTTCATTCTGTATTCATAATTTTCTTCAGTAGTGTGAATATGCATATACATAATTTAGACCTCCTTATAATCTTCAAGTAATTCTTTTAAACTTTCCTTTGCGTTTACTATAAATTGTATTTTTTTCAATGTTCTTCCCACTCTTTTCCATACAAATCTTGACATCTGTATTTTAAGAAATCGAGTGTTGTTTGCTTATCAAGTTCATCTCCTTTTACTGAATATGGATCATGTAAACACCCATTATTTACTTTAAAAATTTCAATCAAATCATACTCCAAAGCTCTTTTATGAGCTTCTCTTTCGTCAATTCCATTTTGTCTTGTCCAAAATTTTACACAATCTGCATGATATTTTTCGAGCTTTGTCCGCGAATCATTTGCATTTAACATTAAATCTACCTCCAATCATACTAAGAAATCTTAGTTTCATTTTCGTCCTATTAAATGTAATGCTTTATAACAATCTTTTTCATTGAATACTACAATATCCGTATTATCTCCTGACATATCATCTGGACACCATTCAATGTCACTTGATTCCATAATATCAATTTCTCTTTTTGTAAGATTTTCAATAATATATTCGCTCATCGTTTTCTTTCCTTTACACATTATTTTCACTATCAAATAAAATTAATGGATATTTACCAAAAATTTCTTCTGGATGACTTTTCATATAGTATTCAGTTTCTTTTGGCGTTTTGAATCCATGGATTTCTTTATGATTGTCATCTTTATCATAATAATCTAATCTATACATATTATCTGCCTTTCTAAAGAAATGCTAATTTCACTATACCAATTCTTCGTATCTTGCATCAGCTACTCTTTGTAATCGCTTAATGTCCCAGTCTTCAATAAAAACAGTATCATCATAAAATCCAACAATTTCTCTTACATCATCCCAAAATGTTTTCTTGTTTGTAAGCTTTTTAATTTTTCGTTCCATCGTATATACATTAGCCTTCATTGCTTTCTCCTTTCTAATGAAACACGCATTTTTTATATTATACGTCCATTGTATTATTTGAAATAATTATTCCGCCTTATCTAGCAAAATGTTACCGACTTCTTCCACTGTAAGTTCTCTGATTATCTTCATTTTCTGTGCAAGAATCCAACTTCCACCCTGGCTTTCTGGTCTGTTATAGCTTGCCCAATCTTCTACTTCACATTCGACCCATACACGCTGCTCTCCGTTTGCAAGCTTCATTGATAAATGAGGAGCAAATGGTCTAAAGCAACAATGCCAGCCGCATCTAACCGCAAATCCCTTTGTAGGATAACACTCAGCCTGCATCCATTCATTGATTGGTGTGGAATATGTTTTATGTATAAAGAGTGGATACAGATTTCCGTCTGATAATTTTCTTAAAAGCTTGTATGCTCTCATCTTACTCCTCCATTTCGATTCCAAATTCTTCATGCAGCAATTTTTCAAATTCCGGATCTCTCTTCACGTATTCATCGAGGAATTCTTCTTCACTGCATGGCGCAAGATCAAAATGCACATCTTCTCGAATATCATCATTCATATATGTGACGATTGCGTCCCAAAGATTTTTGTCTAAATCTAATTTTTCTCCATACCGTAACATCATAAGTTCTCCTTTTCATAAAAAATAAGGAACAAGATTTCTCTTGTCCCTTTGTTATTCTCTTTTTAAATTCGGACATAATCCAAGACCACTATCAATTTCTGATTTGTTCCTCGCTTTCCATTGCTAACTCAATCAACTCATAAACTTCATCCTTGTTGTCTAACATAAACTTTTTAAATCCGTCATCATCACTTTCTCTTCCGTCAATTAATCTTCCATCATCATCACGAATCCAACGTTCCCACATTGTGTCTTCAACAATTGTTGCATTGATTCGCTTTCCTTTATATTCAATCTCGGGATCGTTCCATTCTCCATGCCATATAAATCCTACACCTGTAAGACCATACCAATCTGGAAGTTCTTTCATTTTTCTAAATAAAATTCCTTCAATGCTATTATCTCTTTCCAATGTACTAATCATATTTTTCACCTTCTAATAGTCTTCATCAATACATTCGTCTGCTTCGCTATAATATTGACCATCATATCCTTTTTCCATTAATTTCTCCCAACAATCATAACATACCAATCTGAAAGTAATTCCGTGACAGTCTCTTGTAAAATTCATATCATTTCTTTCTACTTCTTTTCCGCACACTGGACAAATTCTCATATCCTTTTCTTCCATATTTTTATTCCTTTCTATTTATACATTTCTCCATCTTTTGTTCTTGAAATCGTTCTTTCATTATATCTATATGAGTTGCAATTCAAATAGACTTAGCATTGAATCTTTATAAATTTCTTTTCCGTCTACACGAATCCATTTAATAAAATCTGTTAGTGCAATTTTTTTATTTCTCTGTAGCTGCCACGAATACATCTTTATCCAATTACTTAACAAATCAAACATAGTATAATCGTAAAATGGGCAACCTTTTGGCTTTACACTTTCTAGCAATTTCTTTATTTTTCTGTCGATTGATACATGACTATTTCCATAATAATCAACTATGATATAATTAGTTTCCATTTACATATTCCTCGTTCTATGTAATACTTAATTTACTCTGTTTCTGCTCTGTCTTGTTAAGACTTCTAATATATTTAATTCCATCTCTCTCAAAATACTTCAGATAACCTTCTATAATCATTTCATCTACAACTTTTAAAATATATTCAATTGTCTGTCCACTTCCAAAGTTCTTTCCATCGTTTAATCCTAAACGATTAAGTCTAATTATATTAGCAATATGCCTTGCCACATCAAAAGCTGCACAATATTTATTTGTTCGTGTTGTTACTGATTTCTCAAATAACTCTTTACGAATTTCATCTCTCTTTTCATTCAGATACTCTTCATATTCACTATCAGAGATATCATAGATTGTTTCATGCAAATCTACCCAACGAATAGAAGACAATTTCATATTACTAATTGCCTCTGCAACCTTTTTGACATCATTTTTTAAGATAATTCCGCTAATTTGTTGCGGATGTGCATCTAAATAAGTAAATTTCGCTTTCTCTGCATCATATCCGCAACCTCCAAACAATCTAATAAGTTTGCTTGATTCTTTGTTCCATGCATCTCTCTCTTCTGTTTCCCAGCCGTTATTACAATCATACGTTGGCGTATCAATATTAAAATACACTTTTACATATTCGTTTCCATAATCTAAATCAGGATTCCAATTATTTGTAAGTGTGTGATCTGTACCATATTCATTTCCGAATCCATATTCGTGATATTTAATACTCATAATTACATCCTCCCTACACATATACACATTCAATAACTACAATTCCACTATCTTTGAATATCTTATATATCCTTTCTTTTTCTTCTGCCATTTCTCTTTCATAATCATTCATATATCCATATTTTTCATGGAATAATTTACTTTTAACATTTCTAAAAATATACATAATACCATCAGAAATAATACAATCTTTAATGCTTATCTTTCCATAAATACCCAAATTTCTTATTACTCTATAGTATTCCATCTGTTTATTTGGTTGCAAATCATAAAGGCTTGTGATATTTCTAACCACTCCGCAAGTTTTACCTTCTTCATTTTTAATTGTGATACTTGCCTTGCTAATTTTTACATTCTTTCCTACGCAATCCTTAATTTCTGCCATATAAATCAACCTCCGTCCTATGCTATCTTATTTGCAATTTCTTTAAGTTCTCCATACATGACAATTACTGCGTCTTTATTATCTGGATACTCATTCATAAACTTTATAAGTCCTTCAAACTGTTTGCTGTCTTACTCATCTCAATATATTTTGCAATTCTCTTTTCAGCTTTAACCTTTACATCTTTAATATTAACTGGTAGAATCAAGAAGCTATATGTATCTCCCTTAATAATCCACGGGCAAACCTCTTTTGTCCCATAGAAAATCGGGTATTCAGAATCTACGATACTCATTACATCAACAAGAAAATTTGGATTAAAGCCAATATAAAAATCTTTTTCTGGTTTCTCTTTGACTTCGATTTCATCAAAAGCTTCATATCTCGTTGTACTTGCATACGAGTATAAATTTCCATTTTCTGCATGAAATGTAACTGGCAATTTCGATTCTTTCAAAAGGTCTGCGTCGTACTTCATTGCCTCTAATAGCTCTTTTGCATTTGCAGTAAATTTATAATCCCATTCATCCGACAACATCTGATTTACTTTGAAGTATTCACCATCAATTCTTTTTGTAATATATGTAAAGTTTTCACTTTCTACTTTTACATACTTATCGTTCTGAGAAATAATGACTTTCCTTTCTGATTTTTTGTCCAATAATTTCTTAAACACTGGAACACATCTGCAATGCAGTTTTACTGTTTCAAACGGATTTTCTGTTTCTTTAAGAATCATATCGTCTTCTAACTGTCGCATTCCGATCATACAGTTCCATAATGCCTCTACACGTTTCTCTTTTGTATTAAAATTGAACACGCTCATCATCCGATTAACTTCTTCTCTATTTGACACAAATACTGACAAATTAGAAATTGTTTCAAATAACCAGTTTTCTTTTACATCCAGAATGTTTTCTCCGTTATCTAATACCGGAAGAGAAACATCTGTATTTTCAAATCGTGGAATAAAAACATTTTTCTTGCCACACTTGATATTGATTTTCTCTTCTTTATCTGATGTGATATCTTCTATGGTAATTTCTCCTGACATTTTTGAAATAATTTTAATATCTTCAATGTCGATTCCAAACATACCAGGTTCTGTATGGTACGTATTTTCTGTTCTTACTTCAACATAATGCTCAATATCTGTACTAAGAATTTTTAAAATTCCCTTATCGTCAATCGAGAAATATAATCTTTTAAGGCTCGGCGCAGACACTTTTTTATTCACAGCTGTCATTACCTTGTCCATCATAATTTTCAGTTCTTTTGAGTCCATTGTAAATTTCATCATATTATTTTACCTCCACTGTATTATATTTTTCTACGAGATATCTTAATTCATTTCTTTCTTTTCTCAATCTCTCAACATGTCTTGATAATTTCTTATTTCCTTCTAATAACGCTCGATTGTTATTGCGAAGCGATTTGTTTGAAATTTTGATTCTAGTATTTTCATTTTCTAATTGAGAAATATAAAGTTTCGCCTCTTCTAATTCCATTTTATATTCATCAATACTCATTTTTCTTCACCTTTCTTATGCTATCTTTTCCCATTCAATGTGTGTATTTTTTCTATGTGCTTCTCTTGATACAATGAGAATATCTCCTTTATAATATCTAAACATTATATCTTCTAAATGCGGTCTTGCTAAAATGTTCTGTTTAATTTTTGCAATTTCTCTTCCGCCGTGTTCAGCTTCATATTTTTCCAGTACCCATTCTAAATCCTCATAGAAATCTAACAATGCACATTCAACTGATCGTTTATAATTCTCTTCCATAATCTCATGCATTCTTTTTTCAGCAGCTTCATATGTCTCAAAAACTTCATCTGGATATCTGTCATTATGACTTCCATAGCACTGCGTCCATGCAGGATATTTCTTTCTCAATCTATATGTACCGTGATCAAATTCTGGTTCAATAATTGGTTCTACATTTTCCATTTTGACAAGATAACCATTATCAAATAGCCACTGAAGATCCGATGGACATGTAACATATCTACCTTTCATTGCAGCATTTATTTTTGCCTTTTTCTCAATATTTTCTGTGACAGTATATAAATCTGTGCTATATGTACATTCTTTAGGAAGTTTTTTAAATTCCGTTTCTGACTGAAATTCTTCAAAAGGAATTCCATTTATCAATCTAATTTCTGGTGGTCTTAACCGTGATACCGTATGCCCACCATACATGCTTTCATGTTCGTACATTCCATACGAAACATATAATTTCCCTTCAAATCCTCTTTCTACATAATAACAAATCTGATTGTGTTTCATTGCTTTTATCTCCTTTTTTCTAACAAATAAGACAGATACATTTCTGCATCTGCCTTATTATTCTCTGCCCTATGAAACTAATATTTCATCTGACTACATTTCTTCATTATTATATGTATAATCAAAATCTCCATATTTTAATTCAGACTTAATAGTATCTCTTGTTTCTGTTTTCCAATCCTGTCTGAATAGTTTTGCCTGCTCTTTTGGAGTATTTTCTTTGTCAACTAACTTAAATTCTCCATCAACATAATCGTATCTTGTAGTAACAGGTTTATATTCCATATTGCCTTCTTCAATCTCTTTCGAGATTTTCATCTTTAACTTCTGTTGAGATGTACCAATGAATAAAAGTCTCATGCTGGAATATTCTTTCCATTCATTGCAGCTATGCAAGTAATATATTTGCTGTGCCATATAATCACGCTCCTATCTGCTAATTTTCGTACCACTGAAACGCACAATCATACATCATTCTGCCTGTTATCTGGTCTTTAAATGTAGGACAATGCCAAGCCATTCTGTAATCATGTGCCTTACACCATTCTTTAATTACCTTTGTTGTAAGTGGTGTTACATATACATATAAATCAGATCCATACGAAGGATGATACATTTCGCTTTCTGGATAACCAGCTTCGATCAGCATTTCTTTTAATGTTTTCTGCATAGTTTTCTACCTCCTATAATCCAAGTACAAAACAATCTCTCTGATGATTCCAAAAATGTGCTTTTAAATCTGCAAGAGTTTTTGTTCCATTCTTTAACGCTTCATAATCTGCTTTGAGCATATCTTCTGTATAATAACCCCAACTATATATGCATGACCGAAACTCTTTTCCTTTCTGTGCGTACCATCCTTTACCTTCAGGAAAAGTATTTTTTGCAACTGTACGGAAAGCAATTTCCATTCCGTTATAATCTGGCAGTTTATGTTCTCCACTTAAATCTCTAAGCTCAATTCCTATTCCATCTGGTGTAATTGCTTTATTAAGAATTTGCATACTATTACACCTCATTATGTTTTGGAATTTCAATTCCAGACTTTATTTCTTCTCTCGCCACGATATATGTTGGAGTTTTTCTATCAAGTGTATAATATTTTTCTCTTATTTTATTCTGTTCTGCACTTGCCTCAAAGAAGTCTTTAGTTGGATCGTACCAATACCAAACATAATATGTGTGTACAGTATGAGTAATTTTATCATATTTTCTTTTACATCTCATAATGTCACCATTCATCAGGAATGTATCTTCTTCTAATTTAAGACTATCAAATTCCGTTGGTGATACATGATGTTGTTTCTCTTTCCAAGTCCATACAATGAACTGATTCTGCCAATGTCCTTTGAAAATTTCTGCTCTATATGTTCTCAGATAAGCATATAAATCTGTTTTACTTTTCCATGCACAACCTTCTCCAAAATATACATAAGGTGAATCATCTTTAGGATTGAATGATATATACTGTTTATCAAAATCCTTTGTTGTGAACTTATATCCATTTTCACTTACAAAAGGATTTTTACTATCTACATATTCCCATAAACTTACTTCTGCTATAAAATCAATAGCACCATCTGCACAGCATCCACAATTACCCCAATCACAAAATCTCTTTTCAATTTTACCTATATATTTCAGTTCTCTTGCTGGTAAATGTGTCCATGCTCCACCACTTGTATTACAACTAATTCTGCCTTCGTATTCATGAACAAAAGGTGTATATGGTCGTTCACAGATATAAATTTCATTCGCATCTGCTTTTTCAATATGAGCCGTTCCATAGTAATCTCCATATTCATTTGTATATCTAACGCAATCACCTACACTTGGAGTCTTTTCAGACCGTGTATTTTCTATAAGTTCGACATACATATTTGCCTTATCTACATCGTAATTCATAAGTACATGCGAACCACAAAATCTTGCGTTAATCTCTCTTAATGTATCTATTGTATATTTCATACTTTTCAACCTGCCTTTCTAATCATCAATTAAATGCTCAACATCTGTTTTTTCTGTTAATGGAATAGGTGTATCAAGCGTTCCCATGCAGTAATCATAATCCCACCAATCTTCGTCATTTCCATTTTTCAATGCTTCAATAATATGATTAGCGAGAAAATAATGTCCATCATCTATTTTTGACTTTGCAAATTCTTTTAAGTTATCAAGCGTTGTAATCTCGTCCAACTCCTCATTGAGCTGACTCATTACACCTTCAAATGATTTCTCTTCAAATTCTGATCGTGTCATGTTATCACTCCTTTTTAATTTCTTTCAGCATATTTGCTTTGCACAACATCAGATTTTCTTTCATTTCCACGATTCTCTTATCAAGAAATTCTTTGACAGCTTTATCAAATTGTTTTTCCGTAATGTTGTGACCGTAATTTGCAATCACAATATCCATGATTTCTCTATATGAAAAACCATTAAACAACGTATCGTTCTCATGAATCGGTAAATGATAATCAAATTCTTTTCCATTCCGTGAATCTTTTTCAGGATCATATAACCATTTACTCATATTAATTTTCCTCCACAATTCTATTCTCTGTGTTGCTCCAATGATATTTCTTTCCATTCTCAACGTTCTCAAAAATAACCGAAAATGAAAATGTTTCGAATGGTGTAAATACTTCTCCGTTGCAAGTATATGGTGATTTTTCTGTATTCCAATTAATACCAAGTTTTCCATTTTCTTCACAAACAACAAACACTTTGTCATAACTCCGTGTCTTAATTTCTCTGTTGCACCTGTCATACATATGTACTTTTACTTTGTCGTTTACCTGTAACATTTTCTCTTTTCCTCCAATTAAATAAGGCAGATAGATTATTATTCTCTACCTGCCTTGTTGCGTTTTAATCATTATAAGTTTCATAAAGATTCCGAACTGTTGTCATACATCTCATCATCAATCCGAAATCATTAAGTCTATCAAGATCTTTGATGATCGTCGTGCCACCGCACACATTAATAAGAATGCACTTTGCGTTCTCACAGTAATCTACTGTGACACGCTTATCATTCGTGTACTTGTTCGCTTCGAACATTTCGTTCATTTTCTCAATCCATTCCTTCATTATGTATTCCTCCTTACTTTACTTGCATCAGCAGTTTGCCAAGTTCATTTGCGTCTTTCACACTACAAATCGCAGTTGCCTTTGTGCTTTCAGTTCCATCTTTCCGTGAAAATTTCGTGACCATATATACCTTGTCTGGCATTTCTTTGCCATCAACAGTGTAATGTCCGATTTCCACTGTGTTTTTACCAATAGTTCCAATTTCTCTTGTCTTGCTGTAAACAAATTCTTTTGCCATGATTTAGTCCTCCATTTCAATTTCATTCCCATCATCATCTTCCAGCCAATATTTCAAACCGAGATAATCTGTATCTCTCAAATTTTCTACTAGCATTTTCGCTTTCGGAACAGAAACAGTTGATTTTAATTTTCTGGCTTGTGTTTCTACACCATCACTTGCCACAATATACACTTATATTCTCCCTTCATTATACTTTTCTTGTCGCAAATAACCGTCCATCTAATGACATATACACATCAACCATTGTATTTTCCGTGTGTATATATAACATAGGAGAATACCGCAAAGAATCTTTCTTTACATATAATACCGGCTGGTATCTTTCAAAAATTTTAACCCAAATTACCATAAAATTGTTTTCCCTTCTGTGATTACTAACAGTCCAAACAACATTAGCACTAATCCGAATAACCATGTGTCATTAGCATATTTGATTAGCAAACACCCGGCAATCATTAGTACAATGCAGAAAATTTTCTGTGCTATATATTTTCTGCGCTGACGCTTTCTTCTATGTCTTGCTTTCGCTTTTTGAATTTCCATTTGCCGTTGTTCTTCGATGTGCTGACGGTACTTTTCGTAATTAGTGATGTCAATTATGTTGTAATGATCTGGATCAAATACAGCACATTGTTGCGTTCTCAATTCTTTTCGCTCCTTTCACTTTTTTATTCGACACAAGGTTATTCTCTTTAATCAGTCTTGCTTTTACTTCTCTATTCAGCCGTGTGTTTACTTCAATTCTCTTGTGAGTTACACGGTTTAAATAATGTAAGTGTGATCCAGTACCATCTCTTCCGTTTACTCTTGTTTCTCTGAATCCATTAGGAAATAAATATTCCCTTTCAAAATCCAGAACTTCCTTTGGCTTTCGTCGTCTCGACATTATTCATCATCTCCTTTTAATAATCCGAAAAATTCTAATTCTGCATCATCCATAGCACATTCATTCATGAAATATTCGTACTGTTCTTCATCTGTCATATTACATTCTTCCAAAAGAGTATCTTTCCATTGTGTTGCAAGTTCTTCCAGACGTGAACGTGGAATATAATAATTTTCCGTTTTGTAACGAAATGAATCAATCGCATTCTGCATAACCAGATATTCTTCTCTACCATATTTTCCATACATCCATGAGCAGACAGTGTAAGCCCAACTTCCATCAGCACAGATGTCGGATACGATCTTGTACTCTTCTGTACTTTCCATTTTGATGAGTGCGTACTCTTTCTTTTGGGCAATGATTTCATAATCAAAGCCAGCTGGATTATGTCGTTTTTCCATTTTATTTTCCTCTCTTTCTTGTGATTTAAGTAATCACATTGGAACGGACAAGTTTCCTTATCCGCTCTGTCTAACTACTTAATTTTCACTTTCGCTTTCGGATAAATACTCTTCAAGTCCTGCATATTCGTCATCCGAAAGCAGATTCCGTAAATCATCCATTGACATAATCGTTATTCTCCTTTCTCGTTTGTGTTTTTGAGTGAAAGAAAACACCATCAGTTAGCTAGGCTGACGGTGTTTCTTCCTATATATATATGGATCAAGTATTAAGGTGGTGCTTAATACGGAGTCCCTATGTAAAATATGTATATGTATTGCTTGCTATGTAAGATATGTATTATTTATTTTGCCTGTACAGGTTCTGGCTGAATCATAAATACATGTTTGCCTTCTGTTTTTCTTACATGTTTCCGTTTTGCCTTCTCAACAAGAATATCTTCCATGAATAAACTTGTTGCAATTTTAAAATCGAGCAACGGATATTTTGTAACCGCATTCGCTTTCAGAAAAAGAGGATCAATACCTCTTAAATATTTGACGAGAACTTCTGCGTTTTCAGTTCTGGTATAAGGATACAGTTTATATACATCTCGTAATGCTCTCATCACATATGTACTATATCCATTTGCCTTTCTGTCAAAGCCTGCACGTTTGCAAATATCAAAAACATAATCTGCCACGTTTTCTCCCTTCTTGCAAAGATCGAGTGCCTCTGTATAGCTTCCTAATACTGATGCACCGCGCTTGCCAGAACTCTGTACAAATTCAAAACCGTACTTACCTTTGAGCTGTTCAAGAATTTCTGTTGCTTTATCATGCATGATTAATCTAGCGCCGTGTGTCTGCGGAGCTGTCATTTTTGCAACAAATTTATTCTGGAAGGCATACATTTTAGCTTCATATATTCTTCTTTCCGTTGGATCTTGCGGTGCATTTAATGCAACCATAACCCGTAAATCATCTTTAGGATTTACAATCATCTGTGAAGCAATCCATCTGCCGTAACCATCAAAAAGGTAAATTTTGCCTTCTTCCCAGTGCGGGACGCCCTGTAACGGCTGACACTGGTTATCATCCCAATTCGAAACAAGATAATTTAAACTTCTGTCCGTTCTTGCTTCGATCTGATAAGATGGATCAATTTCCAACAAATCAACCGGAACTGAAAGAACCTCGTTTGGTGCATTTCTGTCAACTGCATCTTTGAGTAAACCTTTTAACATTCCTACGTTACCTTTGTTTTCTCTTCCTGTTACTTCTTCGAATTTTTTACACATAATCTTGTTCTCCTTTTTCTATGTTTTATTATTTTGAATTTCCCTTTGATTTTGAGCATAAAAATAACAGGTATATTTCAACCTGCTTTTCTATGCTCTGTGTTCAGTTTTCGAAACCACATAGTGTATATGGTTCTAATGTACATACCATATAACAATATATAGCATTATCATATAGTATATCATTTTCGGCAATTCGCTTCCAATTTTCAAGCGTTGCCTTTTCATTTTCTCTTAGTCCTCCACCGTATTCTTTCCAGATCGTATCACGACTTGAAATGTTTAGTTCTGCTAATCTACGATCCATTTGCCTTAAAGATTCTATACGGCGGTTTAGTGACCATGATTCTATTTTGCGTTGCGTGATTGTGCATCAGCTCCTTTCTGTAATTTTGCCTTACCGGATTCTGTAATAAATTTCATCAATCATTCTTGCTCTTACTGCTCCGTCAAAGATATAGAAAGCTCCTGTTTCTTTGTCAATGAATGCATTTCCGAAATCAACCTTTACAATCTTTCCGCATTCTTTCAGAACTCTTAAGCCGGTTTTAGTCACAAGCTCTGTAATTTCTGTTTCTGTCATGAACGGATTTCCGTTTGCCTTTTCCAGAATTTTCTGATAGCAGATTTCCGCCAGTTCCCTTTCTGCTTCTTTCTGTTTGTAAAATGCCTGACGGCTGATGTCACGGAACAGATCGTCTAATGTTTCCTTTACCTGCTGAATAGTAATATATTCTTCATGCAGTTTTTTGTATTTTTCTACAGACTCGTTGAATTTCCGTTCTTCCGCCAGCTTGTTGCAATACTGGACTGCTGCCGCGAACTCTGCGTCTGTCATATCACAGGTAAAGATGATGACTTCCGGTTTCTCTTTTACTTCAAAGTCGATTCCGGATAATGCAAGATAAGAATAAAAACTTGCGCTATTTGTTACTTTGATTTCAAATACTTTTCTCATGATTTTTAATTTCCCCTTTCTTAATTAATTTGATTATGTATATATTATGCATAATTATAAGTTATGCATTTATACTTCATAGTTCTTAGTGCGGCGAAATGACCCAATTTCCGTTGTTCGCTTCGCCGAATGCATAGGCGTAAGCAAGACACAATGCCGCCGGAATAAGATTCCACATGCTACTTTCCAGGCTTAAAAGGAACCAAAGCGTTCCAACCCATGCCAGAATATAACTTACTTTTAATAATTTGTCTTTCATTTTCTTTTCTCCTTTGCTTTTTTTGTTTTATTCTCTATTTGCCTTTCTGTGTAGTTTCTTTTTTCCTTTATTCTCCAAACACCTGATAGATTGTTCCATCTTTGGTATAAATCCGGATTTTACCTTCTGCCTTTTCTACGTCTGTGATGTCATCAAGTCCGACATATGCCTTATTGAAATCGTATTCGTCGGCTGATTTATAAGCATAGAACTCATAGCCGTCGGAAGTCATAAGAGACAGTTCTGTTCCGTTTGTGTTCCAGTCTACAATGTCGACTACGAATGAATCTGCATAGCTGTAGTCCTGTTCCTGGCTGTAATCGAGCTTTCGGGTTTCGCTTGCGGAGTTCTGCCGTGATTCTGCCTTTACGGGTTCCGCTGCGGATCTGGTGGAATTGTAAGCAGAGATTCCGGAAAAGATAGTTGTTGCTGTGAGTAATGCGATTACTGATTTTTTGAACATAGTTTTGTTCCTCCTTATATATATTATCTAATACCATTTGCAAAACGGCTTGCGTTGCCTTTACCTTCCCAATGTGCAAGCTCTGTTACTTCATTCCATTGTAAAGGTGGATTAATTTGATACGTATTGATCCGCGCACCGCTTCCCTTTTTATGCAAAGCGGAATGTTTCATCATGTTACGCACATTGTCAAAAGTAAGATCTGCCTTATCTACTATTGGCGTTCTGTCTAATTTCCGCAAAGCAATCGTGATAAACTGCTGAATTTTTGCAGATGCAGTTTTATAATCCCATTTTGCCTTTTCATCTTCTGTCAAGACATGAACGGAATACGCGCCGTTTACCTTTTTGAAGTCATCGCAGACCCAAAATACCTGTTTGCCTTCTGTATTCTGAAAGCGACCATAAAAAGAGCCGGTATGTACCACAAAATTTTCTGGGAACATTACCGGCTTTGTTGCTAAACGCACGTAGAATTTTGGTGCGTGTTTTGCCTTACACATTTCTATTTTACCTCCTGCGGGTAATAATTACCCATTTCTCTATTATAGTGATACAGAGTAACTTTGATTTTCTGTTCTCTGCACACGTTAAGAACGGCTACAAGCGCAACTGTCAAACCTGTTACGTACAGGTTTAGTGTGAAAACGCCGCGGAGCTGTTCTGCTGCTTCTCTTTCCATTCCGGTGAGATCAAGCGGATTAAGTTCCGTTCCGAAAATGCTTCCGTCAATCGCTTGCGGAATCTCGTGTCTGCCTTCGCAAAGCGACATGTAGACTTCTCTTGCCGGAATCTGGATAGGCTCTGCGTCCTGCTGATCATTCCATACTGGACATTCTTCTGCGTAGAAACATCCCCAGCAATTGTTACTACACTGTGAACATGCGTATTCATATCTTTCTTTTCTTGCCATAATTTACCTTCTTTCTACCATTTTCGGCATGGTTGCCTTTTTATTTTTTTTGTAAAACCATTGGGCGGAATTGTACCACCCGCGCCGCTTGTAGGCTATGCAAGTTAATATTTGATTTCTCTCCCGAATAAGTCCACATAGAGAGAATCTAAACTTACCCATTTTGAACGAGCTATAACGGTTTTAATATCTTTTTTACCGTACTCTTTAGTACAGTATTTCATATCTTCCCACGCTCGTAAGCATCTTTCTTTTACGGTTTCTTCCATTTCATTTTTAGTCATTTCATTACCCTCCTATATTCTGTTTTCATTGTACTTGAGCTTTAATAGCTCGAATGCATAGGGCGGAATTGCACCGCCCTTTTTCTGGCTCTTTAGCATGGTTATTTTATTTCTCTTCTGATACTTCCTCTTCTTTTTCCGGTTTAATGACAACGTGTTTTTCCGGATTGTCCAGGATCACAGATAGCAGAGTTGTGAATGCTGCTTCCTGCGTTTTCTGGTTTCCAGACTTGTCAATCCAATTGTGATTACTGAACTTGACAATTTCTTTGCCGTCTTTATCTTTTTCTTTGGTTTCGGTTCTTTTAGCCTGGCCGCCAAAGATAGCAAGGAAGTTCCGGATGTCTACATCGTCAAAGCTAGATTTTCTAACTTTGATTCCGTAGAACAGATCCCCTTCCGTTCCTAAAAGACGATGGAAAATCGGCTGAAGAACTTCTTTTAACTTGTTTGCACCTTTGCCCGATGCATACCAACTTTTAACCGGAGTTGCGACGTCGATCTCATCAAAAATTTTGGTGAGAACAACGCTCGGGCAGATAATATGTGCCATCAGAAGAACCCACGTTCTGTCTGTCTGGCACAGACTTGTGATCTGATCGAGCGGAACACAAGCCTCTACTTCCTTTTTAAGAGCCTGGTACTCTGCGCGGTCTTTCAGGAAGGATGCACCTTTTTCAGCGCCCAGCACTTCCAGAACAATCGTTTCTTTGCAGGTCAACGCGTCAACGTCAACATGTGCGGATTCGATTGCTTCCCGGGCATCCTTGAATGCCTTTTTCCGTGAAACTTTAGCGAACTCAGTGTTACGTACTTCTGAAATCACAAGATCACGAACACGGTCGATGTTTTCGGAAAATTTCAGAGCGTCACTTTTTACATAAAACTTTTCATTTTTAATCATAATAACCTCTTTCTTCTGTTTTACGCACAGATGCGAAAATTTAAATTATTATTGTTTTTTTGTTCTAACTCTGCTATAATAGCAGGAAAGCCGGGAACGGATTCGAACCGTTTCTTTAATACGGTTAAGCCGTAAGACCTTCTAAAAAGGCAGACTGCACCTGCTGCAACCCGGCTAATGATTTAAACTTTTTTCACGGGGTAAAGTCCGTTACTTATCAACCCTAATTGTCAAGGTACAATTTGTAAAACCTATGTAAAACTTTCTAATGTTTCGGATTGAAAAAGACATTGAAAGGTAAATCTAAGAAACATCGTTTTTCATGCATAGGCAAAACCTATACATTTTTATCAAATTCACAAAGCGGCTTGTTGGAATTGTACGCTTGTGGATCTGGTAACCGTAGAAAGGCAAGACCTTAGAACGGAAGTGAAAACTTTGTTATTAATGGTTGCGCTATTATCAGTGCGGCACGCACAAACCGGGATTAACTACCCCTTTACTACTCTTTCCCGTTCAACTACCTAATGATAGTTGGTTTTCAGACTTGCCACCCCATATAGTGGTAGTATCACCGGAAAAACCTTGTGTTCCTAGTTGTTTACGGAATCAACTTTACACCGGTAACATTTGAGATCTTGCCTAACTGGCAAGTGCTACAAACTGAGTCTTTCGGAATCTGGTATAGACTCAACCACTTGTCATCTGCTAACAAGCGCCCGTATAGTGGTTACGCATACACGGTTGCGGGTTTTTAGGTCTTTTCCCTGACCAATAGCACATACCATCATGTGCGCCCGTCCCCGGTCGGACGGAATACAGAAGAGACAACATCGCGAACGAAACGACCGTTCGCGTATCAATTAAGGCCATCCCTTATTGACAAGACAAGTATAACATGTAGGTACTCATTTTTCAAGTGTTTTTTAGTAAAATAATCACGGTTTTATAAGTGCCTACATATATATTTTTATGCATATTGCTAGTTAGTTAAATGTAATTGTGCAATATAAACAACAAACATAGTGTAAATAGTAATGTTATGCAGCATATTGACGAATAGTAATATTGCACAATAGATGTAATAGTTTATTGTGCAAAGTGACGAAAATAAAATAATTAATTATTGTATATGCAAAAGGAGTTATTGTGTATGAGTACAGAAGCAGAAAAGAAAGCTGTTAGAAAGTATCAGGCAAAATGCAAAGAAGTAAGAATAAAGTACACAGAAAAAGAAATATCAGAATACAATAGATTGCAAGAATACTTATCAGAAAATAATATCAAAGTGACCGAATATTTGAAAAATTTAATAAAAGCAGATCTTGACAAAAAGGGGTATTGACTGCAAAGCGCGCCGGAATAGAAGGTTGACTAATGGTCAGTTTAGAATGACTAATGGTCATATTTTTATGACTAATGGTCATATTTAAGAAATTAGGAATGATTACTATTGTTGATTTTTGAGCTGGCATGTTAAATAGTGTTAATAGTTTGAGTATCAAATTATTTTATTGTAATACTATTTGAGTGTCGAATAGTTTGGAATTAGAATAGTTTGAATATCAAAACAATTTTCGATATGTAAAATTTTTACATATGACTTTACGTCACACCTAACCACCATATTTTTCGCCTTGCCACCGGAACGGCGCGCGCCATGGTCAAAAATTTTTATTTTACCAAACAATAGGAAAAATTTTATCTATTGTCAAAATATTTTGAATTGTATTAGAATTGTGTTATGCCCTATAAAATATCTGTTTTTCGGGGTAAAATAGTAATGTGATCTGTTTATTGTCTGAATGTTCAGACGGGGGTAGTTAAAATCAGTAAATTGTCTGAATATTTTGAAATCTCACATAGCTGGTTCATCCACACACCAACTCCAAAATCCATCACTCCACCCAATCTCACCATTATCCCTATCTCACCACCCTCCCATTCCACCCATCCAAAAACAATCCCCATTTTGCCCAATAATCAAGCCAAAAATCCAATCATATTACCCTAAAACACCTTATCGTACCCTTTATCGTTAACCCCAATAATCAAGCCTTAAAATCACTCCACCATTCATATTTCATTTCCAACTTTCACGCATCCGTTCCAAAATAATCCATATAAATCCCACACTCTAACGATAAGTATTTCACCACACAAAAATTGCTCTCTTCTACTCTCACGTCCACGCATACCATCACAAATCATCCTTACTCTTGATCTAAGGACAAAACAGTATTATAATCAACCTAGAATCCATTCAAACACATACACCCTATAAACTGTCCACCAATACAAGAAAAGAGGAAAATCATGTCATTTCGTGATGAATTGTCCAGCCTTACCCCAACACAGAAGCAGATCCAGGTCAAAGCAACATCTGAAGCACAAACAAATGCCAGACTTGATTATTCTGGTGTAAAAGATCTTTTACGCTCCAAAGCACAGCATAATGAGTACACAACTATAGGCAATCATAAATATATCTCTTGCTGTTATCCGGATTCCTATTCGGGCGAACCAGAAGCTGCAGAATATGTCAGACGAGTCTGTGAAACAAGAACAACCATGCATAGAAGAGGATTATTTTCTGGACAAGTACAAGAAACATCATGCGTAATCTCTTATGTTATTACAAACCAATCTGCATATGATGAATATTTAAAAGAATTACAAAGACTCGCTGCAGAAGATGATATTCGTATATCTGTAGTAGGATATAATAAATTAGAAAAACGCACCGAAATATCAATTCCCTGTTGTCTCGGATCAACTTTACTGGCAAACAATTATATGTACAGAATCAAACTTAGTGTCAGTATCACATTTTAAATAGGAAATAACTCAAATAAAATAAGGGTAGATGACCATAAAATCACCTACCCTATACAAAAAGATACTTCTACAAGTTTTAAATCGATCTTATATCTATACCCTAACAACTATCCACCAAACACATCTAAATCCGTCCTAGAAAAATAATCTCGCATACTCTCCCACGATCACACCTAAGAAATGATATGTACACTCTCCTATCAAATGTGTTATAGGGAGGGGTATTTAAAACCACAGTAGCAAAACATCTTTGCCATTCAATACACTACATTCAAAAATCAAAAAATAAAATTTCCAATGAGAGAATAATATTTTGCAAAAGAAAAATTATATCTTAAAGGAGATTTTAAGCTATGAATACATATTTAGTACCAACTACTGCAGCTTATTGTTATGAACCATACGATCATATCTTTATGGTATATGCAGAATCAGCCAAAGAAGCTTACACAAATACTTACACTAAATTACAAGGACAAAATATTCCTCTAAAACAAGATTCGTATGAGTCTTATTCATGTGAATTATATTTACCAGAATATACCTCCACAGATCCATTTCATGAATCCAGAAAATATGATATACTTAGAACAGCATTCAAAAATACGAAGGGGATGGAATATATGGCACACTTCAATGTAAATTGGAAGGATTATACAGATATGCTTGCCAGGAAAGCAAAAGAAGAAAATTGGTCAAACAAAACATATCCTAATAATGGAATTCTAACAAATTACCTGGTTCATACATATAAAAAGCTTAGAACGGATGGACAAATCATTTATAGAACAAATTATGCATTATTCAACACAGGATTGTTTACGAAATATTATGAGCCAATCTATGCTTATTCAAATTCAGAATATAATATCTCTTTCCTTACTGGACATGAATTAAATCAGCATGGAATATCAGAACGACCTCAGAAAGCAAACTATTTCAAAGATCCATCACTACTACTCTTCGATTGGCACTACCCTATAGATATTCATTTTAAGCATATTCTAGAAGATGAAAGAAATAAAGAACGTTTACCAGAAGGGTTTCTAGAAAAAGAAAATAAAATGTGTATTCTTACAGGTGCAGTTGAGTTAATGAAACGTAGAGTCTCAGCAAATTATAAATTAGCAATACCGCAATGTTATGAAGACAAAATCCAATTACTATTACCGTTGTGTCTAGATACCGATGAAGGAAAACCAAATCTAGCATTAGCTGTTACAAAATTAGATAATTGTTATCAAGGATTCACTTGTCTAACATTAGATATGGCATATAATAATGCTAGATTAATTGCAAGTCCTGATATAGAATGGTTAACTGATACAGAAATAGAATAAAACAAAATACAAAAATAATTTTAATAGCAGATGAGAGAAATCTTGTCTGCTATTTTTATGTTCGAAAATAAAGATTAACAAAATCATAAAATTAAAAATGGTTCAAATCGTATGGAGAATAAGTGAATACCAAAGCAAATCATAAATAAAAAGGAGATATTTACTATGAATAATAATTTGAAACTGATTACAACAGAAAAGTTTGGAGAACTGGACTGCAGTTTTTATAGAAATATGAATGATGACATTTTATTAACAAGAGAACAAATTGGTCAAGCGTTGGAATATAAAGATCCAACAAATGCTATTGGTAAAATTCATAAAAGACATAGCGACCGATTGGACAAACTGTCCATTTGCTTGTCAGATGGTTTAGGACATGAAACTTACTATTATTCCCATAAAGGTGTCATGGAAATATGCAGATGGTCCCATCAAAAGAAAGCTGACGAATTTATGGATTGGGTATGGGATATTGTAGAAAAATACAGAAATAACACTCTTACATCTATAAATTTACAGCCAGTTATTAAAACTCTCCAAACTCTTATTCAAATTCAAAATGATATAAATCAGGCAGTTAGCTCTTTATATGACAGATATAATACTGATATTACCCAACTAAATGAACGATTAATATCATTAGAAAATAATATGAATACATTTGAAACAATACCAATTAAGAAAATGCCATATTGGGTAAGTGTTATGATGCCTAAATTTAAGCGAATTATGATGAAATATGGAATTGATGATTACAAAACATTATATAGAAAATTATTTGAAAAATTTGGAGAACAATATCCAGATAAGGATTTAAATCAGATGATAGATGACTATTGTCATAATAATAATCTAAAGAATTGTATGACCATGGATGCACTAGCTTATGACAAAGAATACAGAAGTTTATTCGAAGAAATGGTTGATGCAATTCTGGATGAGAGAACAATTTTATAAAACTATTCAATAATAAATGGAGAAAATATAGTAGGAACCACTCTTTTATTATTGGAATTGATCATTAAAAGTGGCTACGGTAGTTTTTGGTTACACGGTTGGATTGACAATAGTGTGCCACGCTACCAACGATTCCGCTACTTCGCTTCGCTACGTTGCTCATCGTTCTGGCGACTGCAAGCAGCCACCAGTTAATGCAAAATGTATAAAGTATTCATTAACCAATTATAAACAGATTATAAAATAGAGCAATTTTTTGCTTATAAATACTGGGTGAAATGCGGGTACCATTTCTTCCCTATATATATTATATATTAGGAACTTTTGGTACCCGTTTTCGAGAGGAACTTTTCCCAGAAAAAATAAGGGAATTTTAAAGGAGGAAAAATCAAAAAATGGAAAAAATGGTTGTAAAACAAGGGAAAATTAAAGAAATTGATCTCGTAAACAAGTATGCAAGCCCTGCTGTTAAGGAGTCGTACATCAAAAATGGTAAGCTTCTAACAAAGAACAAAAGGACTCTTTTGGAAAAAATGTCCAGATACTGTAAAATTGTTGATCTTGGTAAAAGAGAATATGAGATTACAGAAGTCTATCCATATATCTTACCAGCTAATTTTAAGAAGATGAATGCTTCTCTATATCAATATATTGTTCCACTATTACTGGAAAAAATTATTAATGGACATGATCAGAATCGAAAAATTGATATCACGCTTGGTAAATGGGCCAGAGAAATTAATATGGTTAATCAAAATTATAATCTCTGTAAATATAATAAAGAGGAAACTAGCAGAGCTATTAAATACGAATTGGATACTATTAATGAATTTTATAATAAATCAGATGATATGATTGAGTATTATATTATGAATGCTCTGGATTATCTTAAATCTGCAGGTCTTATCATCTGGCGTGATGTGTACAAGATCACTTCTGAAGTATCCGACGAGATGGTTGAAATCGATTCAGATGGAGTTGTTCATGCAAATATTAAATTGGAAACTAGAGAAGCGTCTAAAGAGGATATGGACTTTTATGCTGCTTGTATTAAGGTTGCTGATGAAAAAGCAAATATCACAAATGCATCAGAAAGATATTACAGCAAAAAATCACAACGATTTAATGAAGCCCTCAAAGATGAATTATATAAACGCAAAATCAAACTTGTCTATAAGTCATATGAAGCTTATTACATCGATCTTGACAAATGTAGTTTTGTTCTAAATCAATTCCCACATCAATCCAATATTATCAAAAAATTTAATGATACTTTCACAGAGATGATTATTGGCAATGCCCAAAAACGTTTTGATAAATCACCTCGAAAATATACGATCTATGAAAGTAAAGATGATTATTCCCTGTGTTTTAAGGGATTGTGCGAAATGACAATAAACAATGAAACTGAATATCTTGGGAAGAGAATTAATAAACGTAAAGTTGAAGATGAATACACGCTTCAAATTAATTAGCAAAGGAGATATAAAAATGGAATTTAATACAAACCAAAAAGAAGCCATTCACACCATAGACGGAAATATGGTTGTCATTGCTGCAGCTGGATCTGGAAAGACATCTGTACTTACATATAGAATTTTAAACATGGTTAAGAATTATGGAATTGATCCAACTACTATTTTGGCTGTCACGTTCAGTAAAAAGGCAAAAGAAAGCATTGAGCAGAGATTGGGAAAGCTTGGAGTAGCTAATGTAAATGTAGAAACTTTTCACTCTCTCGCTCTTAAAATTATTACTTCTACATATGGATACGGAAAATACAAGGTATGGACTGCATCTTGGGAAAAAGAAAAAGCACTGAAAGAAATTTGTTGTGATTTACTTGGATTATGTAGGAATAAAGATGATGTTCCTTATAATGGAATACTGAGATTTTTGGGAATTCAAAAGACAAATATGTTAGGGTCAACAGATAGTTTGATTTATTCAGATGACGATCCGTATCCTGATGATCGGATGAAAAAGATTTATAAAATGTACGAAGATTATAAAAAGGATAAGTCCTTTATTGAATTTGATGATTTCCTGAATATGGCAAATCAGTGTTTTGACAAATTCCCAGATATTTTAAAATTTTATCAGAATAAATATCTTTACGTGTTATCAGATGAGTTTCAGGATGTGTCTATGGCACAGTCTCTTCTTCTTAAAAGAATTAATAATAAAAACACTATGATTGTAGGTGATCCTTTACAGGCAATCTATTCTTTTCGTGGTGGGCGAAGTGAATACATTATGCAGTTTGATCAGAATTATTCTGATGTGAAAATCGTCCATTTAAATACGAATTACAGATGTAGTACAGATATTGTACGCATGGCGAATATGTTAGCACAGCATATTCCTGATAGTAAGGATAAGAATTACGTAGAAAGTATTGCTTCTAAAGGAACAAATCAGCTCCCTGAATACAGAAAATTTGTAAGCGAATATGATGAAGCCTCTTGGATTTGTAAAAAGATCACAGAGAAAAGAGAGAACAATGAGTATAGAGATATGGCTGTTCTAGCAAGGACTAATGCCCAGTTGACAATATTGCAAACTGTCATGTCTAAAAATATGATTCCATATGACGTTGTTAATGGGGTCATGTTTACGGAACTACCAGAGATTAAGTTACTGATCTCCTATCTTAAATTGGCATTGCACGAAGGAGATAATTCAGCATTTTCGTATGTGTATAATAAACCAAATCGTTGGTTAGATCAGAAATTTTTCGCTGAAGTCAAGGAAAATGCTACGAGGAAAAACACTTCTTTATACAATGCAATGTTTACGATTGATCGCAGAAATTGGCGTTTCAAAAACGGAATTGATCAATTATATGAAGTTATTAATACACTACAGAACAGAAAATTCGAGTCGGTTGGTAAGATGATTGAATATTTGAGATTCTATCTTAAAATCGATGATTTTGTTAGCAAGGGTAAACAGGCTGATGATGGTGGATTTTCGGAACAGATTGAAAATATGGATGCTTTTCAGAGTATTGCAGACAAGTATTTTGATTTAAACGAGTTTATGTTGTACTTAGATGACATCAATAGACAAGTTGCAATGGAGAATAATGATAAAGTACATCTCTCAACAATTCATAGAGCAAAAGGTTTGGAATATCCAATCGTGTTCATTGTTGGATTGAATGATGGACTGCTCCCACATGCAAAAAGTGACAATCTCGATGATGAACGCAGATTATTATATGTGGGTATTACAAGAGCAGAGAATGAGTTATATCTCTCTTCTACTGCATCATACAATGATAATCTTATGACTCCTAGTCCGTTTATTGATGAACTTGGAGATAGCGTTAAAAAGATGAAATGTTGATGAATGTTTAGAGAATATAAAATTAGGAACTATTAATCATCCCTATAACTAAGGAGTGATAGAAATGTATTTAAAAATTATGAAAATCAAAGGAGATATTAATTATGAAAGAGAACACAAGATTTTGCACAAGAAGTATGAGAGATAACACAAAATTTGGAGGACTGATTCATTTTACAGAACTTTCTCCATATCCGAATTCTACTACCCTATCACATGGATCGCACTTCGCAGAAAAGATTATTGCAGACAGAAAGTTTGATGAACAGTGTCATCGAAATATTATTCAAACACAAAAATTAAAAGCAAAGCAGTCCACAGTAAAGGAAGTGGATGAGTTTGTTTACTAAAACTGATCGTAGATATTTATCTAAAGCGAGACAGGCTGCAGATATTTCTGATTATAAAAACGTACATATCGGTTGTGTGGCAGTATACAAAGGAAATATTATTGGTATTGGTTGTAATACTAATAAAACTCATCCAGTACAGAAATATTATAACAAATATAGAAATACTGACGTTGATCAGGAAACACTTCTTCCTAAAATACATGCAGAAATTAGCTGTATCAATTCCATCCGACATCTGGATATAGATTTTTCCAAAGTAAAATTATATATATATCGAAAACGAAATGATAAACCTTATGGTATGTCTAGGCCATGTCCGTCATGTATGGCTGCCATCAAGGATTTAGGCATAAAACACATTTACTATACTACAAATGAAGGCTTTGCTTATGAATGTGTAACACAGGAGGATTTAGTATGAATATTAATACAAATATTATAGATTTTGTATGGAATTTTAAAAATTTGAAACTTAAAGATTTTGGATTAGATCCTGAATATAACATGTTATGTGCGCCAGTATGTGAATGCGGATGTGGTGAGAAGATGAATGTTTTATTGGCAGATGATGACGACATTTATGGTTTTTGTTATGAGCTTGTAGATATTCAAGATTGTAATTATTGTGTTGTTTTTGCAATCAATGAAAAGAATGAAATGCTTGGTGCAATCAAATATGATGGTGAAATTCATTGTATTAGATTGAAGAATATTTCGGAAGATTATCTTCAAGTTGGCTGTATGTTTGATGATTTAGAGTTACATCAGTATGGAATTGTTGTCTGTGTTGGTGATGGGGAATATAAAATTTTGGAGGAATAAAAAATATATGGCAGGTATTAATGTACCTCAGTATGAGATTTTTAAAATTGGAACAGATAAATTAAAATATTCTAAATGGAATTTGAATATTGATAAAAAAGAAGCATTTAAATATCAAGAATCTGTTTCATTATTTGAGGGTCAGCAATTTCGAATTATGGCAAAGAAAATCATGAAGAAAGCAAAATGGAAATGTGATTTTTCGAAACTTTTTATGCAAGTCGTTATTGATCAAAAAACAGATTTTGCAAGAGCAACAAGTAAAAAAGGCGTTACTGTAAATGGTATAAATTATAGACGTTTTGTTGGAACAACAGGTGGTTTGAAGAATAACACTCTTCTATTTTGTAATTCGGAATACATAGATAAATTAAATGAATTATGTGAATGTAGGCGAAACAAAGAAGTGCCATTAGTTCCAGCAAAATATGAAGCATATAAAGCGTTAACTTGCTCTGCATCGCAGCCAATTTGCGAACCACATGGAATTTTAGTTGTAAAAGATTGCATTACTCAATACGAAGATGATGTGATTTCTCTCGATAGTGGAGTTGGAGACGGTGAGCCAATTCGTGAAAAAAAACATAAAGTAATGGAAAATACAGTGTCTGATGGGTTTAATTTATGTACTATTGGATACATGCAAAGAGTCGCTGAATCTCTTGGATTAGATTATACTCCTGCAGGTGTATGTTTGCGAAATGCCTGGTTAAAAGGTATGCTCTACCCTTTCCCAATTATAGAGTTTATCGAAAAATATAATGGTGGGAATTATTTTATCGAGGATATTTGGGGTAATGTGCAGGACATTCGAGAGTGTGAAATGATTCTCACGGAATCTTCATTGAAATTATGGTCGGCATATAAAAGTATTGACGAATATATTGCCTCATATAGAGAGTGTGGATATGAATTTGCAGTTACGAAAATTTCTCCTCGTATCTTAGATGAAGAACGTGAATTAAATTATCAATATTTACAGTCTTATGAATTCACTGATGATGATATTAAAGAATTGTGCAATCCTACCATTCAGCATTTAAAAGATGCGATGTGTGGAGACTACGAATCCACCATTAAATTTCTTGGAATTAATGAAAATACAGACGTGAATTCATGGCAACGCGCATTATATACAAGTCAATATATGCTTGGTGATCCGTATATTATCGATTCAACTCATAGGTATATTAAGAAGAAAATAAATGATGCAAAAATTGGTAAATTAATTGTAAATGGTAATTATCAAATTGCTAGTGGTGATCCGTTTGCATTAATGCAATCAATTTGTGGCCTAGAAATAACTGGCTTATTAAAAGCTGATCAATGCTACTCAAAATTCTGGATTGACAAATCTGTAGATTCTGTAGTTATCTTTCGAAGTCCAATGACTTCTCACAATAATATTCGAAAATGCAATGTAATTTCAAATGAAGAGTGTTTGTATTGGTATCAGTATATGGATACTATTATGATTATCAATGCATGGGATTCTTTTTGTGTGGCGGAAAACGGTTGCGATTGGGATGGCGATCTTTTATATTCAACCAATAATAAAGTCTTACTTCGTTGTTTTAGAAAATTATTAGCAATTGAATGTGTTCAAAGAAAAGCCAATAAGATTATTATTAATGAAAAAGAAGTCAAAAAAACAAATAAAAACGGCATGGGAAATCAGGTTGGTCAGATTACAAATCGTGTAACTTCCATGATTGAAGTGTTATCTCGATTTAAAGAGGGGTCTAATGAATATAATGATTTATTATATCGTATTGAATGTGGACAGCTTCACCAACAGGATGAATTGGATAAAATCAAAGGAATTATTGCAAAGCCAATGGCAAAATATTGGTATAATCTTGGTGCTTGCAAAGATAATCATTATTTACAATCAATTTGTGCTTATCGAAAACCGTATTTTATGATCTATATTTATGATGAGATTAAACGTAAGTATAAGAACTATATCAAGGAAAGCGAGATAAAATGCGCTGCATTATATGATTGCAGTATTCAAGATTTATATAGTAAAAAGGATAATTTAACTGACGAACAAAAAGATTTTTTATTTTGGTATGAGTATAAAATGCCGGTTGGCATTGGAGCTTGTGCAATGAATAAAATCTGCTGGTATGTTGAAAGTCAATTAGACGGATATAAATCACAATTACATCATGATTCTACTTTTGATTACAATCGTTTAAAAGTTAAACGTCGATGTACAGAAGAACATCGGAAAGCTTTACATGATCTTGAACAAGAGTATCGTGAATGTATTAAGGAGTATAAAGCAAACAGGTCTTCTGACAAAGAACAATCAAATAATAACAGAAAATATTTATGCGAAAAATTTAGGCAAGCGGCTATTGAACTTTGCCCAAATGATGAAGAGCGCATGAATATTATCCTTGATATCACCTATGGTTATAAGGGGAATCGACAGTTTTGTTGGGACTGTATTGGTGACTTGCTTATTAAACGTTTGGAAGAAATGGAGAATGAAAATGTATATACTGAATGAGAAGGATTATATTAGATCTGTTCTGGCTTCAAAGAAGAAACCAGAAGATCTATCTATTGGCTATTTGATTGTTTTAACAGCAAAATATTATTATATTCACAATGAAAATATAGAAAAAGAACAGTTAGTTGAAATCGTTACAAATAAGATTTCTGATATGATGATTTATGGCTATCAGGAATATAAATGGATTCGCAAAATTGAGAAAGTATGTGATATTTTTTATGATAACGAGAAAGATAAAAAGTCAAATAAAAAGGAAGAAATTAACGAAAAGGACAAACAACTCAGAGAATTAAAATATGTTCCAATTTATCAAGAAGAAATTGATCTTATTAACTCACTTCCTAATGACAGACAAAAGAAATTGATGTTTACTTTATATGCCGTAGCTCGTTATATGGATTCTGATGGATGGATTAATAAAAAGGATCTTAGAGGATTGTCTGAAATTTTTAAATTGGCAAATATTACTCTTACGTCGGATAAAAAAAACGAACTGCTTCATGAGTTATATAAAAATGGTTATATTTATTTTGGTAAACAAATAGATAACCTGAATATTAGAGTTAATTTAGCTGAATCTGATAATGTGGTATATAAGATAAAAGAATTTTCTAATTTAGGGAATCAATATATCGGTAACTTTAAAAAAGGATATAGACAATGTGCAAATCCATCATGTGGAAAAAGAGTTAAAATGACTGCACCAAATAGGATTTATTGTAGTAAGTGTGCCGAAGAAATTGATCGAGAAAAAGCAAAAGATCGCATGAAGAAATTGAGAAACCATAAAATGTTCGAAGCTGACAGTATGAAAAATGCTTAATTTTGTTGGGATTTTTGTCTCTTTTTCAAAAAAAAATTGTTTTTCTTTGAAGGGAATAAATAATCATTTTTTATTTCTGGCTATACCGGAAGAAACAAAACCTGTAGTCTATTCAACGGGCGGTTACTCTCTGCCGCCCTTTCAAAAGGTTAATTCTTTATGTTAATTTCATAATTATCTCCTCTTTCTTTTATGTTTTATTTTTTACTGGCAGATATAATAGTTTGCCAGTATTATCGCGGGATATGTTGGATCGGATCCACGAGAGATTCATGTTCTCTAAAGCTACGTTCGACTCGTAGTCCCGCAACTCGTGGCATAGCACAGATAGATGCGTGTGAGCGTATTAAAGGCGAATTTACAACTCGTCGCCATGAAAATTGGTCAATCTATGCAAAACTAACATCCCAGGCACTCAAAAAGTGCTGTTTCATACCGGTAAAACGAGTAAATCCTGTGTGGAAATAGTGTCAGGAAATAGGGAGCAACAAGGTGATTCAGGGGCAACCGCTGAGAATCATTTTTCTGCGCAACAGAATAGCTCACGCGAACCTATGAAGATATAATGGGGAATTAGGAGGATATATAAATAACTAAATATATTGTCAAATGTGATATAATGCGTTTAAACATACAAAAGGAAAATCATATTATGAACACATCAAATATCACAAACTACAAGCCGAAGGATTTTGCTGAATTGTTAGGGATATCTGTTAAAACGCTACAGCATACGTATGATCAATACTTCATGTGTTCTCCTGCAGTCTGTATGGACTTCGTAAGTATAAAAAACAAATAGAGAGGGGCGAGGAAATTGCTAAAGAGCTTTAAGACGGAAATCCATCCGACAGAAGAGCAGAAAGTCAGGATTCATAAAACAATAG